>TARA_R110002012_G_scaffold22991_2_pt1 | contig 17206 bp, 31 predicted proteins | sample TARA_R110002012 | Tara Oceans TARA_R110002012 (sample SAMEA4396515) | marine metagenome | biome: Westerlies Biome; feature: [DCM] deep chlorophyll maximum layer (ENVO:01000326); material: water (ENVO:00002006), including particulate matter (ENVO:01000060) such as... | depth 40 m
GGAAGATTGTTATAGTATCTGGTTATTTTAACCCACTTCACAAGGGCCACCTAGAATACTTTGAACAGGCCAAGAAACATGGGGACGAGCTTTGGGTTATTGTAAATTCCGACCTACAGCGAGGGTTAAAAGGTTCAAAGGAATTCATGAAAGAAGACGAGAGGCTTCAGATTGTTCAAGCTCTTAGGGTTGTGGACTATGCCGTTATTGCTAAGGACAAAGACAGGACGGTTTGTGAGTCTATCGCGTTGTTGGCTTCATCGACGATGAGCTTAGCGCCATACAACCAAATCGCTTTTTGTAATGGCGGGGACCAGACCAACGAGACGATCCCAGAGCGAGAAGTTTGCGAAAGGTTGGGAATCAAGTTAATAGATGGTCTCGGAGACAAAGTTCAATCGTCTTCGTGGCTTTTGAAGGAGTGAAAATGGAACAAGCGCTTAGTTTTGATGATGTATTGTTGGTCCCGCAGTATTCGGAGATAGCCTCAAGATCCGAGGTAGACACAAGTTTCTTTATGAGGGCATTGAGAAAGTTTCAATTGCCGATTGTGTCTTCACCTATGGATACTGTTACGGGCGAAGAGATGGCATGTGCCATCAGCCAGGCAGGTGGTGTTGGGGTACTACACAGGTACAATAGCATTAAAGAACAAGCGCTCATGGTTATGAACATAACCTCGCAGGGCCATGATGTAGGGGCAGCGATAGGCGTGGGAGAAGGTTTTCTGGAAAGAGCCACTGCTTTAGCACAGGTGGGGGTGAGCTTCCTCTGTGTTGACGTGGCTCATGGACACCACTCAAGCGTCAGGTATGCGCTGGAGACCCTAAGAAATACTTTTGGTGACGGTATTCACATTATGGCAGGTAATGTTGCAACCCTACAAGGCTTTAACGACTTAGCAGATTGGGGTGCCGACTCAATCCGAGTCGGTATTGGTGGTGGCTCCATTTGTTCTACTAGAATTCAAACGGGACATGGCATACCTACCTTGCAGTCTATCATGGATTGCTCCGCAACTGACCGAGATGCTCTGCTTGTGGCAGACGGGGGAATACGCAACAGCGGAGACATGGTTAAGGCATTGGCAGCAGGGGCCGACCTTGTTATGGTAGGCTCTCTCTTGGCTGGAACAGACGAAACCCCAGGCGAGGTACTAAATACTAAAGAAGGAAAAAAGAAAGTCTATAGAGGCATGGCTAGCAAAGAGGCCCAGAACGCATGGAGAGGAAGAGTCTCTTCTATCGAAGGCGTCTCACATGTCGTGCCCTACAGAGGACCAGTAGAGGAGGTTTTACATGATTTGGGTGTTGGTATACGTAGCGGTTTATCTTACTCTGGTGCAAGAAGCATTGCGGAATTTCAATCAAAAGCCCGCGCCATTCGCCAGACTAGTGCCGGTGCTATCGAGAGTTCGACGCACATTAAGGCGAGATGATGTCTGAATATGGTGTGAGAGAAAAAAAGATAGTCTTTAATGATACGGACAAGAGACATGCTGACCTAAAGATTAGGCTCCAGCACGATGATTTGACCCAGTCAGAATTCTTTCGCGCTATGGTAACTGGATATATTGAGAAAGATTCAAGATTATTAGCCTATTTATATGAGTGGAGAGAACTGAACAAAGGATACTCCAAGACCAAGAGGGCGAAATCGGAAAGACTTTTGCGGAAGGGGCAGCAGATTAAAAGCAAGTTTGGTCTAGATGAGAGCGAGATAGAAAGCATTTTTGACCTGCTTGAAGAAGAGCACCCCGACTTGTAAACATAAAAATGACTTTTTGGAACGCAAACACTATTTATACATGTAAGTTAATTTATAGGAGATTTACACAATGAGCAAGAAGACTCTTCTGAATGAGACCACGGTTCGCCGTTTCATGAAGCTAGCCAATATGGGCACTTTATCTGATAATTTTGTTAATGAGGGTGCTTACGGCATGCACCAGGAAGACGAGCCCGATCTCGAAGAGGGTCACGGCATGGGCATGGCTTACCAAGACGATGAGCCTGTTGATATGGACGAGCCTCCTGAGGCACCTGAAGACATGGGACCCGAGGAAGAGCCCATGCCCGAGGAAGAGCCCGAAATGGATGCTGACGAGGTTGAGATCTCCGAAGACGACCGCGCTGCTCTTGCGGCTGCCATTCCGGTGTTGGAGAAAATTGCTGGTGGTGCCGCCGACGCAGACATGGGAATGGACATGGGAATGGATGAGCCTATGCCTGAAGGGCCCATGGCTGATGAAGAGGAGCCCATGATGGAGGGCGAGCACGCCAAGGAAGACGATAAGAAGGAAGATGAGAAGCTTGACGAGGTCGAGGTTGTAGAGGAGGACGAGCTGGTGCAGGAAGTGACACGTCGCGTTGCTGCCCGCCTCCGTGCCGCAATGAAATCACGCAAGTGATAACTAGATAAAATAGCTTACACATTAAAGCCGTGCAATTTGCACGGCTTTTTTGTTGACAGGGTTGGAAAAGTTGTTATACTGGTAGAACAGAAAAGAGGTGTGAATGTCCGAAGAGATGGATGAACTAGAAACAGGGACTGCTGGAAAGACCGAGAAAGTGGTAATCGCAGATCCCTTAATTATGAGCACAGTAGGTTTAGTGGGAGATATCACAGAGGAATCTTCAAATGAAGTAGTATTCTCTTTGCTCCTGCTACACGAGAAGCAGTCCACTGACTACCTTACTACCATACTAAGTATGGGAGAAGAAGAGGTTAATGGCCTGAGTGAAGAAGATTTGAGTCTACTAAAGCCAAACATTGATTTTTATATTTCGACGAATGGTGGGTCCGCTGATGAGATGTTCGGTATTTATGATGTAATGCGGTTTATCAAGGACTCAGGAGTGTCGTCCATAACGACTTGTGGGATCGGCAAGGTCATGTCTGCTGGCGTCCTGCTGTTGGCGGCTGGTACCAAGGGCAAGCGACGAGTGGGGAAGCATTGTAGAATTATGCTCCATTCGGTGATTGGAGGCTCTACTGGCCCCATGCATCAATTGGAGAATGAATTTGCCGAGGTTAAGAAGATACAAGATACTTACATTAAAGCTTTGGTTAATGAGACTAACATGACTGAGAAAGATCTACGTGAACTCCTTGAGAAGAAAACAAATGTTTATCTGTCGGCTGATGAAGCTGTTGAGCTAGGCATAGCAGATGAGGTGTTTTAAGTGTCTATTATATTAATCTGGAGGTACAGTGTCTAAAGTATACTCTTCTAACGAGGAATTGACAGCAAAGATTGCTGCTGGTATTGATAAGTTAGCTGATAATGTGGCGTCTACGTTGGGTCCCCGAGGTCGTAACGTTATTCTGCAAAAGAAGGACGGCAACCCCATAGTCACGAAAGATGGGGTGACGGTCGCAGAATTCGTAGAACTTGAGGACCCATTTGAGAATGTGGGAGCACAAATAATTAAACAAGCCTCACGCATGACTAACGCAGAGGCCGGAGACGGGACCACTACGGCAACGGTTCTGGCCCGAGCTATATATGCTAATGCACGGCAGTTAATAGCTTCTGGCCATGCTCCGATACAGGTTAAGCGAAAGATCGACCAGACAGTTGATGAAATAGTAGAGAGACTCAGTGAGCTATCTAAGCCTATTTCAAGTATCGAGGACGTTCGCCACATCGCCATGATCTCAGCTAACAACGACGACGAGATTGGTGAGCTAATAGCCAAAGCGGTCGAGAGTGTGGGCAAGGACGGTTCTATTACTGTCGAGGAGGCTAGGTCCCTTAAGACCTCGCTAGACCTTGTAGAGGGCTTCAGAATGAACTCAGGCTATGCTTCGTCCTCCTTTATTACAGACGAGCGTCGTGGAGCCGTAGTATATGAAGACGCCTTTATCCTTGTCGCTGATGCCAAGATAGACAAGGTGGACGATATCTTGCCTGTGCTGGAGGTTGTGGCACGAGAGGGTAGGCCACTTGTTATTGTGTCTTCCGAAGTGGAAGGGCAAGCGCTCGCAGCCTTGATTATGAATACCATGCGTGGTACTATGAAGGTGGCAGCGGTCAAAGCTCCGCAGTACGGTGAAGAGAGAAGAAACATCCTTAGAGACTTATGCTTGTCTACGGGTGCCTCATACGTCACTAAGTCTGCTGGGCTGAAGCTCAAAGAAGTCACTCTAGAGCACCTTGGTCAAGCTAAGAAGGTTGATATTACCAAGGCAGTTACGACGATAGTCGGTGGCAGAGGCAGCCACGAGGAAGTTGAAAAACAAATTGAAGCCCTCAAGGTCGAGGTCAGCCAGACAGAATCTATGAGCGAGGCAGAGAGAATTCAAGAAAGGATTACGAGGCTAGCCTCAGGGATCGCTGTAATCCGTGTAGGAGCCGCTACTGAAGTAGAGATGATAGAGAAGCGGCACAGGATTGAAGACGCCTTAGAAGCCGTCAGAGCGGCTCGTGAGGAGGGTATTGTACCTGGGGGTGGAGTAGCCTTGGTAAGGACAGTCCCCAAGTCAGTGAAGGACGGTACAAAGAATATTGTTTATGATGCTGTTTGCGAGCCCATTCGCCAGATGGCTAGGAACGCTGGCGAAAGCGCAGATGTTATTCTAGAGAAGGTTAAGAAGGCCAAGGGTAACGTTGGCTGGGACTTTGCCAAAAATAAAACTGTTGACATGTTTGAACAGGGTGTTATAGACCCTGCCAAGGTTACACGGTGTGCGTTGCAGAACGCAGCGTCTGCCGTGGGAGCCCTAATTACAAGCGGTTACGCTATAGTGGAGGAATAGATGAGAGCGAATATTACTTATTCTGTTGATATGGAGAACATCCCGCAAGAGGTAGCAAGGATTACTACTAGCGAGGCCGCAGGCCTTTCTGATCATTTTTATGAGATTGAGGCTGCTCTTAGGAGTAAGAATTTTACTGAAGCCCGTAACAAGATCATGTCCGCTAGGCAATCTCTTGGCAACGCAGACATTAGGCTGTTTGAGTTGGACCAGATCATGGCTAGCTATATCGAGATGATCAATCAAGGTGAAGAAGGTGAAGAGGAGGGGCCACCCGAGGAGGAGCCCCCTGAAGAACTAGGGGACAATGAAGACGGGTGACTTAGTTCACGTCCCGGCAGACGTCACTCTGATAAGGAATATTAGCTGTGACTATGATTTGCTGGGCGTGAAACATTTTAAAACCAAAGTGCCTAAAAAAGCTATATTTATTGAACACCTTGACAGTAATAAAGCTAGCTTCGCTTCTGGGGCGACAGGCCTATGTTATATAGAATATGGAGAGCATACCTGGATAGCAGATAACCGGGACATTAAACTAGTGGAGTACGAAAATGATTGTTAAATTAATTGAAGCCAAGAGGTCAGGCGGGACTCTGGTCCTAGAGGAAGTGTTCGTTAACACAGAACACGTAACGTGCGTTAGAGCAGCCGCGCCTCCAACGATGTACGAAGGTCAATTACCGGAGGGGCTAGATAAGAGAACTGAATTTTGTAAAGTATTTCTTGACCACGGCCAAAATGGCATAGCTTTGATGGTTGTCGGGGCACCAGCCCTGATCGAATCCAAGATTAATAAGGCTAATCGGCAGTTACTGAAGGGCTAGAAGCCGGTCCCCCTCTATTTATTAGTGGGGGACAGACTAATGCTTAGTAAGGGGAAATACATAAAGCTAAAGGATCGTGAAATAGATTTATTATTATTAAAGCTGCTCACGATTTATGTTGACTACGATTTGTGTGAGGCGTTATTGTTAATTATATTAACGACAGAGATGGGAGAAGCATGAGTGAGACAATAGTTAAGAAGCCATGGGGCTATGAGAAGATTTGGGCACACACGGACAAGTACGTTGGCAAGCTTTTGCACATTGAAAGAGGCCATAGGCTCTCAGAGCAATTTCATCGCGTTAAGGATGAAACTATCTATGTCTTAGAGGGAGTTCTGCAACTAGAGCTAGACGGCGCAGTCGAGGTCCTTTATTTGACAGAGGGGGAAAGCTATAGGATTGAGCATGGCAGGGTCCATCGCTTTGTTGCACCAAAGCACGGCACCGACGTAAAGCTTATGGAAGTAAGCACCCCCGAGCTAGATGACGTAGTAAGAACAGAGGATGATTACGACAGAGCAAACTAATTATATAGGGTTGTGAGGAGATTATTATGGCTATGAAGAATATAATGGAGAGTTATAGAAACTTTCTTCCCGAATACGAGAACAAAGTTCTCCAAGAACTGGAGACTCGCGAGGGATTTAGAAACTATAAAATCACCATGTACATCAAGATAGACAAGAAAGCTAACATTGATGTGCGCCAAGCCTTTGGCAAAATCCGAGCAATCGAGGGAGTTACGACCCTCAAACAAGAGAAGGCTATCGGGAATAGAGGCAGTTACTGGCTCTGTGAAGTGACGATTAAGTTCAACACTCGTGGTATGCCTAATAAAAACTATATTTATGATATTCTGACGCGGCAAATCAACAGTGAGATGGAGACTAAAGGAATACCAGGATGTAAAGTCTATGGTATCAATTGGCAAAGCTTTGCGGAGATTTAATGAATGATTATATTAAGACAGATGAGTTCTTAGAATACCTCTCTAAGAATAAGGATAGAGTTTGGGTTTTCATAGATACGGAAACTCTAGGGTTTGACCCGAACAAACATCAAATGACAGAAGTCGCTGCTAAGGCTGTCAAATTTAATGGCAAAAGGTTTGAAGAGGTATCTTCTTACCACGAAAAGGCCCAGCTTCTTTCTATAACGAGGCTTAGGATGAGCCATCCGTTCCGTGGAAAAGGTATGTCCTACCGAGACCTTATGAAGATGACCAACTACGGAGAAAGAACGCCTCGCGGTTACATTGATGAGAAGATTGTATTGGGCGAACTGTATGACTTCTTGTACCAGTTCGATGACCCGATACTTGTAGCTCACAATTCACCTTTCGATATAAAGTATCTAAATGCTAGGCACAATGTTTATTATGAAAACAAGAGCCCCTATGATGACTACGAGGTGCTGGACACTTTAAAGGTTATGAAAAAATACTTTACTGCGCTAGTGACTACCGAAGCCAAAAGGTACAAACACAGGTGGTTGACAAAGAAAGAGTCCCAGCATATATTGGAGATGAGGAGAATCCGAAAGAGCCTCCAGAAAAACAAGAAAAAGAGAATGTCTCTTAAGCTTGGCAACGTCGCAGGCAGCCTAGGGGTGAACACGGATGGATGGCACTCAGCTAAATTTGATGTTGAGGCACTAATCTCTACCACGGAGAAGATGCTGAAATTATTTAAAGATAACAAGGGGAAGGACTTACATCCAGAGAAATACTATCTGTGATTATAAAATGATACTAAAGGCTCTAAAAACCCGAAAATAGCGCTTCTACCTCCTATTTATATATGGGGGGTATTGTTATGGGGGGTTTAAAAGGTTTAATTTTAATTTTTGTTATGTTAGCGAGCTGTACGCCATCTAGTGGTGTTGCTATAGTTGACAAAGCAGAGCAAACAATAGAGCATGTGTCAAGAAGCACAACAGGTGTTATACAGCAAAGTAGAGATGCGGCTGTTGAGATCCTGTCGCATGACGTTTACGGAAATCCGATAGGGGGCACTGGCGCTTACGTCAAATATAAGAAGCATCACTTTGTATTGACTGCGGCTCACGTTGTAGCTAACTCTGACTTGGCTATGGTTTCTTACGGTAAAGAGAAGATTATCGCAGAAGTTGTATACTGTGATGAAGAAGCAGACATCGCTGTTCTCAGGATAGAGGGGATGTTTACAAGAAAGCCGTTGATGTGGAGGACAGCCGTCCCTCGTGTGGGCGCTGAGGTGGTCTACACTGGCTATCCTAACGGATACAAGGACTTAACAATAGAAGGAAGAGTTGGCGGTTACACTGGTACGGATCTTATAATCCATTCTTATGCTTGGAGCGGCTCTTCTGGCTCCGTCGTCCTGGACCACAGAGGACGAATTGTTGGTGTCCTGTCTGCTGTAGACATTGGACGTGCGTTCGGGATGATACCGCAGATTGTGGAGGATATAGTGATTGTGATACCGATCCAGAAGCTTAAAATCGAAGATTTAGTTCTCTCCTTATCTAATTAGGGTACGGAGAGAAACTATGGAAGACCATTTGGAATCGTTGATAAAAGAGAACGAAGAATTAAGAAAGAGAAACGAAGAGTTAGAAGAAGAAAACAAATCTCTCTGGTTCATGCTGGATGAGATTAAAGCTTCTGAGAATTCCATTGGACAAGCAATCGAATCCATGCTAAGAGAATCGTTAGAAGAACGGCTTCTACACAGTATGAAGCCAGTTGGAGATGCATAGTGAAGATTTATTTATTTGATGTAGACGGGACACTGACTCCCGCCAGGCAGCCTATGTCTAAGGACTTTGCCGAGTTCTTCGCAGACTTTTGCAAAAAGAACGTGGTGTATCTATGCACCGGTTCTGATTGGGAAAAAGTTCAAGAACAAGTGCCATCAAAGGTTCTTAACAGGTGCAAGGGCACGTTTGCCTGTTCGGGTAACGAGTATTGGGACAGGAGGGCAGAGGATGTCTATGTGCGGGGAAATTATAAATCTTTTGAGCCCCCTCCGGAGCTTTTACTAGACCTCAGGTGTTTGCTTGAAGGTTCGGACTGCCCGGTCAAGACCAGCAACCATATTGAAGAGCGCACTGGGATGATTAATTTCAGTGTTGTGGGCAGGGATTGTACTCAAGAGCAGAGAAAAGAATATGCTGCTTGGGACAAGGAAAACGGTGAAAGAGAAAAGATTTGTTCTGTCTTGAGAAAGAAATATGAATTACTAAGTTTTAATATCGGAGGTCAGATAAGTATTGATATTAGCCCCGAAGGAAACGATAAGTCAGGGGCCATATTAGACATTAGGGAATATCACGAGGATGCTAGGATTCATTTCTTTGGAGATAAACTACAGCCTGGCGGCAATGACTACCCAGTCCTTAAGGAGCTTACCGAGAAAGACTCATACAACCAAGTGAAAAGCTATGAGGATACTTGGGAGTTGCTTAAAGACGAGGAGCCTGTTAAGAAAGTTGAGACAGATGCTGAAGCCCTCAAACCCAAGCCCTCTGTCAAGCTAGCACCCAGAGGCATTGAGACTTTTACTATCTGTCGGCAGTCAGACGAGTCGGGCATATCAGGCACTGGAGTGGTCATAGAAGGCGTCGAGTACGCGACCGGACAAGTAGTCTTGCATTGGCTCTCCCCTTTCCCTAAGGGCTCGATAGCCATCTTTGAGAGCATTGAGGACTTCAAGCGAGTCCACGTCAACCCACATCCGACCAACAAAACAATAATTACGTGGTCAGATGGCAGACAAGATGAATTTTAACTAATTATAGTAATACGAGGTGTAAACATGTTTGACGATTGGGCTTGGAGAAGTTATAATAGAATAATGCACGAGGCTAGAGAGCCCACTCCGTTCAAGAGCGCGGCACAGAAGAGATATAAGCGCCAGCGCAAGAAGAATGACATTTATACCACCAAGGGTGGGCATAAGAAGTCAGGCACAGGTTCTCCGTTCACCGGCAAAATGAAGCGTCTCGGTACAGATAGACTGAGGTTTGAAAATCTACAAGAAATAATAGATGATGGTATTGACTTTTCCAGCCTAGAGGCTAAAGAAGATTTACCAACGGCACTGTGGCTTGGCGGCAACCTCAAAGAAGAGGTACAGCATCGCCTAACACAGTTAGCACATGATTTTATGGAATATCTTGATTTGGATGTTGAGATAAAAGATTTATTATTAGTTGGCTCAATGGCTGGCTACAACCATTCAAAGTATTCAGACATTGATTTGCACATTGTATTAGACTTTTCTGAGATAAGCGCGGATAAAGAACTCTTAAGGAAATATTTTATGCTCGCTAAGTCTAAGTGGAATAGGGGCCGAACAGTTATGCTCTCTGGCCACGACGTAGAAATCTATGTAGAAGATGTAAATGATGACCGCATACCATCTGCCATTTATTCTGTTAAGGTGGACGAATGGGTAAGTGAACCAAGCAAAGAGGGCTTGACAATCGACTACGAGGGTGTTACAAAGAAAGTCAACGAGAAGATGGACGAGGTTGACGAACTCCAAACTCTTTACGAGGATGGGGAATATAAAGAGGCTTACCAATTCGGAACTGACTTGAGGTCAAAGTTGAGAAACTTTAGGCAGGCTGGTCTGGACAAGGATGGCGAGTATTCAAACGAGAACTTAGCTTTTAAAGTTTTGCGTCGTTCTGGTATTCTCGAAAGGATGAATGAGTACGTTAAGAATTCATACATCGAAATGAGATCAGATAATGAATTACACTGAAAAAGATATATTAAAGCTGCTTAACATACAAGCCAAAACTCTCAAGAGGATCGATATATTGCTTAAAGATTCTCTTGAAGAGGTGGTCAATCAAAGGCAGTTTATCGCTCGTTTATATCGTGAAATAAAAGCGAGCCACGAGGAAGAAGAGCAAGAAAATGTTGCTGTTTCCGATGATGAGGCACTACCTACTAACGTTTTACTGTTTCCTGGAGAGAAATCATAGGAGGTTTGGATATGGACGCAGAGCAGCTAGAGACCGAAAATAACGAACTTAGAGATAAACTTTTAGAACTTAAAGAATTAATTGATAACTTGTCATACCTCTGGGATGCCGGTAGCTTCTACCCTGACGGCGAAAGAGTGATGAATGACCTAAGAGAGTTGACCGCTACCATAGAAGATTAGTCTTCCGTCCCCCTAATTATAGTATAGGGGGACGCTATGTATGAACGAAGACTTAGAATTCCTAGAGTCATACTTAATTACCGAGTACGACGCAGAAATAGTGTGGGGCAAAGACGAGAAGGATGCTTATTACTACGACGTTAATTGTATAGGTATCAACACAACTCGCAGAAAAGAAATTCAACTTTTTTGCTTGCTTCATGAAGCTGGTCACCTTATCCTGAGGAAGAGTGAAGGCTTCAAGGGCAACTATCCTGACGTACACAAGGATGGGAGAACGCAGTTAAGCAGGATTGACATAATAAGAGAAGAGATTGATGCATGGGCCGAAGGCAGAGAACTGGCTAGGAGCTTGAGCATCGAGATTGATGACCATCGATGGAGCCGCTACTGGAAACACCAGGTTTACAAATATGTGAAGTGGGCAGTTGACAAAGAGAGGTAATGTGGATAAGAGCATCGTACACTGTAAGCAGTGTGGTGAAGAATATAACATTAAACGTGCTAAACTTGGGTACGCAGTTTGCTTGGACTGCGGCGACGTTAAAGCATCTGAGATCGCAGAGTTCAGAAGTAAATGTTCTGCTCCCGCTTTTAATAAGGGTACATACCAACCAATGATGACTTTTGACGACGCCAAGTGGGCAGGAAGATAATGACTGAAAGTAGCTGGAAGATAGTATATTATGAGTCAGACGACGATGGGTTTTTGTTGATGCCGTATGGTAAGTTCAAGAGATGTACCGCCTGTGGAAAGTCGTTGCCTCACTGGAGCGAGAACAGAGACCCTGAGCACACTCTTTACCACGGATACTGTTCCCGCAAATGCGCAGGTGAACATAGTTATGGAAATTATGTGATATAAAACTTGCGTTTTTTTTAGGATGGGTTATTCTTTTAGAAGCAAGAAGGAGAGCGGAGATGTTAGAAATTTTATTTGTATTTAGTTTGTGTTGCATGTCCTACTGGGTGGGATTCCAGTACGGCTTAGGTAAAAGCACATGAATAGCGTGAGTGAAAAGGATATAATCCGCGCCCTACAGGATTGGTCGATAGAGGTAGAGAGTTTTAGAAACGACGGTTGGACAAGATACCATTATTTGAGTAAAATTATGAAGGTAAAAGAGTACGTCGATGAGCACCTTGAGAAGTATGAGTCCGTACAGAAAGAACGATTTAGTTCTGATAGAACATATAAAACTAGAGAACGATAAGGCTCGCAGCCATAAACCTTTAGATCGCTATAGATTGAATGTAGAGATGGCTCCCGACCGCTGTTCTTTGGCTATGGTCCTTGACACGAAGCCAGAGATCACTTATGTTGTTTACGTTGCCGGTAAGGGTAGCGAAGTTAAGTTTGATCCATTCTGGATTGATAATAAATGTTTAATTCCTTATGGAGACAGCCATGAGTCTGGACGCCATCACGGGGGGCATGAGAACCCTACTTAACAATAACGAGATTACTATTTATGAGCGCCATGCCCTCCAGTCTATGTTGGACCAAGCGACCCGCAGGGGACGGTTGTCAGACAAGCAGGTTAAGTTTTACAAGAGCATCGCCTCTAACTATACAGAGAACGCTCTCGCAGACAAGAGGGAGTGGGAAACCACCTTCGTAGGCAAGAAACTAGAAGACCTCAGGGTTATTGCTAGATACTACAAGACACAGGGTTCTTACTTTTTGGCTCTCGTGGATAAGATCCTTTCTGACGAAGAGTATATTCCTAACCGCAGTCAGTATCGTAAGTTGTGCGAGAACAAGTACGCTCAAAAAGTTCTTACAGAGCACTACAAGGAGCCCAGGTTTGACGTGGGCCAACAGGTTTACGTGAGGTCGAAGTCACCTTACAGTCGTGCGCCAGGTTTACGGAGAGGCGGAATCGTATTGCGTGCCGACGCTGAGCCCATTGAGAACTCATGCAAGGGCGCTAAGAAATATCTTGTTCTGCCGATTGGCGATCCGCACGGGATTGTAATCGAAGAGCGTTGGCTAAAGTCCAGAAGAGATAAAAAGAACGGTGACCAAGCTTGACAATGGTGTTGAGTTTGGATAAGTTGTTTGTGAAGATTGGGAGGGAACATGTCTAGGTGTTCGTATTGTCACGGAAGAGGACACAACAGGGTTGGCTGCCCCGACAGGAAGCTCGAAGTGGAGCGCCATAGGCAAGAAATGGCCGCTGGTGAGCGTGGCTGGTCGAGCTTGGTAGAAGAGGAAGAGAAGTACCAAAAACGTAAAGGCAGAGCGCGTAAGTGTTCGTACTGTTACAATCGTCATGGCTTGGTTGAGCATGACCACAATCGTCGCAACTGCCCAAGGCTTGCTGAAGACAAGGCTAAACTTGCTTCCGAGAACAAGGAGTGGCGTGAACAAGCCCTCAAGGTTATTAAGCAGTATGGCTTGGGAGTGGGCGCAATTATTAACGACGAGTCTTACTACGGACAATGTGTTATCACTGCGGTTCACTGGAATAACATTTCTTGTACTATGAATAGGTACTATGGCTCCCATATCTGCTTTACTATCACTAGCCTAGAAAGTATGGCGAAAGGCCATAATCGTGACAGGGGCATGGCATTGCCACGCTTTGATGGGTACAAGAGCCACTATAATACATATCAAGCCCTAAACATGGGGAGTGTTAAAGTAATTGTGCCTGCTAGTGAGAGGTTTATCGATGCCGACATCCCGAAAGGCTGGGTCGAGGGAGAAACGGGCTTAGACATGTTTTTCACTGCGGAAAGTGATAAATGGTATTGACAGATTGAATGTGATAGAATAGATTGTAGACACAACGACAGAGAGCGTTGGTCAGTTAGTTGATGTGTGAATGTTTATCGTAGGATTAAAAAAATGGATTTCAAGACTCTTAACGTAGTTCTTTCTAATGTGCTTAATGTTGAAGACCCAAAGGCTAACTTTCCCGTGATGATCCGGGGTAGGCATGGCGTTGGCAAGTCAGAGGTTGTCTACCAGTTGGCCCGCCAGTTGGGCCTGAAGGTCGTTGAGCGCCGCATCTCGCAGATGATGGAGGGCGACCTCATGGGCCTACCCTCCACGGATGGCGAGTCCACTAGCTGGAATCACCCGGATTGGTACAAGGACTGTTCTGACAACGCTCGCATTCTCTTCTTTGATGAAGTGGACCGTGGCGACCAACAGGTTCGCCAAGGCATCATGCAGATTGGTGATAGCCATAGCTTCAATGGTTTGGACCTCCACCCCAGCACTATTGTTATCTCTGCTGTTAATGGCGGGAAGCATGGTGCGGAGTACCAAGTGGGCGAGATGGACCCTGCGGAGAACGACCGCTGGACTATCTACGATGTTGAGCCCACTATCGACGATTGGCTTGATTGGGCGAAGGATAAGGTTAATCCTATGATGTGGTCCTTTGTGAACCAAAGCCGTGACCACCTTGAGCATAAGGAGGCGTTCCAGCCAGATGAGATCTATCCCTCTCGTCGGAGCGTAGTGCGGCTCGATAGTGTCTTGACTCGTGCTGGGTTGTATGCTAATCCTAAGCAGAACCTTGACTTGGTGATGAACATCGCCATGGGGTTCATTGGGTTGGGTGCTGCTGCTGCCTTTAGGGAGTTTGTTATTAACTACGAGGACCACCTTACGGCTGAGGACATTGTTAACAATGGACGTTGGGAGGAGACGAAGGAGTGGGGTGTTAATGAACATCTTGCTATGACCAGCAAGCTGGGCAACAGTGGCCTCTTGGAGACCGAGTTGAACCGCCAGCAGTTGGTTAATGTAGCTGACTACTTTGTCACGCTTCCCTCAGAGGTCGCCGCGCAGTTCTGGGTCATGTTCTGCGGTAAGGAGGAAGACAACTTCCAGAACCCGAACATGGTGCCGTTCAACCAGAGCATTGCCCATAACGGGCTAAAAGTTGCTGAATACTACGGCCAGATCTTGACAGGTACAGTTATTTCGGATAAGTAGAGTGAACAGGAGGACAGCATGTCTTTTGATTTGAATTTTCATCTACATAGGCTCCTTAAGAACGAGCCATTCTTCGCCGCCTTCTCTCGTAAAGTAGAGAAGGTAGCCGATGATAGTATCCCTACTGCGGCTATTGCTTACAATAGGGAGACGCAGCGGTTCGCGCTGCTTTACAATCCAGACTTCATGGAAAGTCTTTCGGATGAGCATAAGGTTGGCGTTCTTAAGCATGAGTTTTACCACTTGATTCTTAAGCACCTGACTACTCGTCTTCCGTTTGATTCTGCCAAGGAGCCTGAGAAAATGAAGACGTGGAACGTCGCTGCTGACTTGTCTATCAACACTCACCTTGTTGATGAACTTCCTAAGATGGCTTGCATCCCCGGCTATGGCCCCTTTAAGGAGTACATCGCGGGGTGTACTGCCGAGGCTTACTTTAAGAAGCTCATGGAAGACAAGCAGTCACAACTAGGTCCGTTCCAGCTAGACAAGAACGGCGAGCCGGGAGACCCAGACTCGATGGACGACCACTCTTCGTGGGGCGACGTTGGCGACCCTGATGGGATGGATGCTCAGGTGGCACACGAGAAGCTGAAGGAGATGACCAAGGATGCTGTTGAGGCGTCCGAGAAGCACAGTAAGCATTGGGGCAGTGTCCCTCACTCTGTGCGGCAGGAGATTAGAAAGATGGTGGCACCGACTATTTCGCCAGAGGCAGTCTTGCGTTACTTTATTAAGACTTCTACTAAGTCTAATAGAACATCTACAATCCGTAGGATTAACCCTCGTTATCCCTATGTCCACCCTGGCCGCAGGGCTAAGAGGGTTGCCAATATCGCCATCAGTATCGACCAGTCGGGTTCTGTTGACGACCAGATGTTGCAGACGTTCTTCTCTTTCTTGAATAAGTTTGCTTCTATCGCTACTTTCACAGTCGTACCGTTCGACTCTACAGTCTGCGAAGAAGCAATCTATGTCTGGAAGAAAGGGGAGACACGTAAGTGGCATCGTGTTCGCTATGGCGGGACGTGCTTCAACGCTCCCACAGAGTGGGTGAACAAGCGTAGCTTTGATGGTCATATCGTGATTACAGACATGCAGGCTCCTAAGCCCGTAGCGTCTAAGTGTCAGCGTCTCTGGATTACCAACAGCTACAACAAGAGATACCAGTGGTTTCAGACAAATGAGAAAGTTCTTGCCATCGATGCTTGATTGTGATGGCAAGACTAGTTACTTTAGGAGTGCTTTGATGGATAAAGTTTATGATTTAAAAGCTAGGACACCGGAGGAACTCTTAGAAGAGCAAATAGGTATTCTAAATGCTTTGACGGATGCAGTGGCAGAAGCTATAGATGCTTCGCCGTTCGACATAGAACCAGAGAATTATTTTATATGGATGTATAGCGTGGAGCCGTTTCCGGAGGCTTAATATGTTGCCGTGGATGATAGAGAAGGTTAAGGAAAGAGAGAGGTCCGATGAGGGCAAACAAATTCCTTTGTACCTTCCTCTGGAGGCCCCACGCTTGACGGGTTCTACCGAACAGGTTAAAGATAGGAAAGAGCGAGGGTCAGATGACATAGACTACTCGCTTTGAATTCAGGCTGAGTGGTGGAATTGGTATACACATCAGACTTAAAATCTGACGCCCTTTGGGATTGCGGGTTCGAGTCCCGCCTCAGCTATTCTTATATGGAGTTGCCATGATAGTAGTCGTTATGCTTCAATGTTTAATCCTCTTTGGTTTGTGGAATTTACACTTGCAAATCAATGAGATTGGTGATAAGTAAGCACACGCCACCTTAGCTCAGTGGTAGAGCACTCGCCTTGTAAGCGAGCGGTCGTCAGTTCAAGTCTGACAGGTGGCTCTTTTTATACCAAGGGAACGAAGAATGAATATGAATATGACTTTGTGGGCCTTACAGATGGGCCTTGCAAATAAGACTTGCCAAGATGCCGTTGATATGCTAAATTCATCTGTAGTGGAAAACAGACTCCTTGAAGGCGTTGAGCTACAGGAGTTTACTACTTTACTGCACAAGGTATGTGACCTTTTGTGCTTGGATGATGACTTTATCTTTGAGGAGAACGAATGACAATTGTAGAGATACTTGTGTGTGCTGTGATGGTAGTAATTTGTATTGCGATCTTTGGTGGGGTCTACTACCACGATCGTCAGGTCCACCTACGGGCCGCAGAACACGCTGAAGCCGTCTACCAGTTCGAAAGATACATACACACTAATTTTCCTGTTGGCTCTACGCATGAATTAAAGGTATACGGCAGAGTGCGGTTTAAAAGGTACGCGGTGTATACAACCCTCCCAGATCAGGTCACTTTTTGGACCGCAGGGCCGTGTGGCGGATACCATAGTGGACAAATAGTTACTATGTCGTGGCGTCTTTTCCAAGAACTCTTGATAGAGAAAAGTGAAGAGTAATGTTGCGGGGCTGTAGCTCAGGGGTTAGAGCAGTCGTCTTATATGCGACCGGTCGGTGGTTCA
>TARA_R110002012_G_scaffold56933_12_pt1 | contig 17197 bp, 18 predicted proteins | sample TARA_R110002012 | Tara Oceans TARA_R110002012 (sample SAMEA4396515) | marine metagenome | biome: Westerlies Biome; feature: [DCM] deep chlorophyll maximum layer (ENVO:01000326); material: water (ENVO:00002006), including particulate matter (ENVO:01000060) such as... | depth 40 m
GTCTCTCTAACTGCCCTCTGATAAGATTCATTTAGAATGGATCTATCCACAGGTGCTAGGACTGAGCCCTGACCTGCAAATGCCACAGCAGCGTTTAATCCGTCAAACCTAGCGTCGGCTTGTTGTTCTTTTAAGTCCGCTATCTGCTCATTTAGAACATAAGCAGCGGGATCATTTGCGGATAAAGATAAAACTTGTTGTGTTTTATCTTCCACTTGAGATCTTAAGTTTTCTAGTTGCGTCTTTGCGTCTTGCACTTCTTTTACTTCACGAAAATTACTCACTGATCTTTCCGTTAACTCTTGTTGTGCATATAAATAATTTTGAATTACTCCCAAATCGCCAAAAATAATTGCCTCTTGATCGACATCAAACGGGATATCTTTATTGGCTGTTCCTGTTCCTGCAAAAGTTCGGTGATGGGCGGTTAAGGGATTCAATCCCCAATAACGTAGCCATTTTTTATTATTCTCAGTAAAGACTATGGGCTTCAAAGGATATCTACCCATCATGGCCGCAGTAAGCTTGTCCATTACATTTTTCAACGTCTCTTGATGATTGGGAATCAAGTTAGAACTGCGGGTAGTTAATGCAACTCTAAATTGATACCTCTCCAAGTATTTATTAAAATTGTCTTCTGCTCTTGTGTACGGACCTAAAGAAACTTTTTTGGAGGCAGGAATACTTTCAATAATCGGATTTTTTTCTGTTCCCGTCTTAACATCATCTCCTACCAATTCAAATCCTAAGCTTTCTACAATTTGTTTTATAACTTTATACCATCTAAACTTTTGTTGGATTTCCTCGCTCTCTTGTCTCCGACTGGTGACGGCATTATAAGAGAAAGAACCAAACCCAGTAGGTGCTGAAGTTGCGCCAGGGAAAGCCTGAGCCTCTGTAGAAGGCTCATTCAAAACCTTGGCTGTCTCTTGTTCAAGGAAGTCTAGTAAAAGAAGATTTAAATTTGGAAGAATTACTATAACATTTTGTTTTCCCGTAGCTGCTCTAATATAAGTTTTCAAACAATCTACAATCATGTCATGAAAATTAATACCCGCAAGTTCTGCTTTTACAGATTGAGACTTAAAAAACTCTTTTTGAATATCTACATTTAAAGAAGATTCTTCTTGAAACTTGTTTTGTACATCTCCCCCTAAACCTGCTGTGTTTCCTAGGTCATAAAGATTAATTTCATAAGCTCTATCAAAGCCCCTCTTGCCTGTGTCTCTTTCTTCCTTAAGAAGATTGATATTTAATTGATCAGACAGTCCTGTTGTTCTGCTATACAAACCATTCAAGCTCATATTTAATTGTTGTTGTGCTGCCGTTCTCCTATCTCCTGGTAGCAGACCCTCAGGGGTGGGAGTGAGTTGCAAGGTTACGACCTTTCCTTTTGATCCATCAATACTGGCTCCCGTAAGATACATTTTGTAGGGTCCTGCCCAAACATCTGTGTTGAAACCACTCCCAAAAGCAACGTATAGATGTTTATTTCCATAAGATTCAATAAACCTTTTAATAAATTCCGTTTTTTGAGCCATGCCTTCTTGTCTAGTTGTCGGACTTGATGCAGAATCCTTTTCACCCAAAAATTCATCGGGCCTTGATTTAAAACCCGCAATATTCTCCTCAAAACCTTTTGTAAAATACCTAGACTCAAAATCATTGTCAGGATCTAAGATCTTTAACACTGCTTTATGTTGTCCTCCTCCCAAGCCAAACTCGTATTCAAAGGAAATAAAGTTAGGATTGCTTTCTTTGTTAAATAGAAGCAGGTCTCCTTGCTCCTCCAAAGTTGTCAGGAGGCTTCTAGTTGAACCCCCTGAGTCAAATAAAGAGTTTATTGCTTCGGCGGTATATGAAACCACCACATTTGCGGTAGGGATGTTCATTACAACTTGGGAATAAGGATCCTGTCATTTACCTTGAATCCCTCAAAAGGATCGTTAATACCGTTAACGTACATTAAAAGCCACCAATTCTTAGGAGACCCATAAAATACGTTAGAAATTAAATCAGGACGATGTTCAAAACCAGCAGGGACATACCCTACCTCATAAACATAAGCATCTTTTAAGTCTTCAGCCAAAGCATCAAACTCTGGAGTATTCAGAATCGTTGTTGTTACTACTTTTCTGTGAGAAACTTCGTTAACTCCTAAAGTATAAGGACCACTCTTAGTGTACGTTACCATTAAGCTATCCTCCCACCTGAGCCAGGATCACCACTTCTTGTAGGCTTAGTTACGACAGCTTCCCATCCCGCAAGATTATCTCTTGTTCGAGTGTTTTGAGACTCTCCATTAAACTCTCCAAAGTCTCCTGTCCTATTTTCTTCTAGCTTCATTGTTACTTTAATTTGACGAGGTAGTAATGTATCAATATTAAACCCTGCACTTTCATTATAGCTGAGTGAATAGTCTTTACAAATACAAGGAACATCTTCATATAAAATTCCATGACTCAATCTTACTATGGGAGGTCCATATAATGGATTACTTGCACTATTTATAACGCTAGATCTAATAATATTAACCCAGTAAATAATAACATCAATTGCTTTTACTATTGGAGAAGAAGCCACCTCCGCATCCGCTCCAGGGTTGGCGATATCGGTTATAACTTGATCCACTGCGTTATCTGAAGCTCTCGTCATCTCCATGGTTTGAGGCGAGTTAGGTTTTAAACTGTCAAAAAAATCAGATCCAACATTGTACTTATTTTGAATATACTGTCTTGTGCTGTGGAGAGAGTTCCCTCCTCTTTGCATGATGTCGCTATTTAATACTTGTTGGGCTGAATCTCTGACATTGCTTAAATTTTTATACTGGGTCGCCAATCTTGCAGCAGGACTCTCAGAAGTGTTAGACGTATGTTTTCTGAAGAACGAAGCTTTTGCGGAGTCTTGATTATACTCTCCTCTTAATATTGGAGCGTATTTTTCAATGTAAATGTCGCCGCTGTCTAGGATATGATCTAAGGTCATGTTGAATTCTACCGTAAATTGTCGAGAGTCTGCTCCTAGATAGCTATACATGTTACTGGACCTAGAAATAGTTTGGTATGATTGATACCGAGCTTTTTTTCTTTCAGAAATTCGTGGATTTTCAAAGAAAGGAAGAGCAACCACAAAGTATTCCTCTGCCTCTATGGGATTGGGAAAGAAGAACTGAAGTTTGGACCGTTCTGGGAGTCCTCTGTTTACGATGTGTCTACTTGCCATTTAGTTATCTCCTATTTAAAAGTTGTTTACTACCGTGGGGTTAACTGCTAATCCACCTTGAGTATTAAGCATAGCCATAAGAATGTTATTAGTTTCTTCCATTGTTTCTTGAGGAGTCTGTCCTAAGATGGCTCCCATAATATTTTGCATCTGCATGGCTGTGTTCGTAAGATAGCTATCAGCCGTGTCACCAAAAGGATCAAGGGTTTTATTATTTACTGCCTCTGTAGCATCTGCTGTTCTCGCTGTATTTCTAGCCACTGTTTCTGAACTGGAGTGTAAGTCTTTTAATGTTAGAATTAATGTGCTGCCTTCTTCAGCAAACGCCAACCTTTCAAACTCCGTTTTCTGATGATCAGTCCTTGCTCTCTCAAAATCTCCAAACAAATTCAAATCCCCAAACGCTGCCTTATCAGCCGCAAACCCTATGGGTCCGCTCATCCTAGCCGCAAACCTAGCCAACGTAATAGGATCAGTCAGTGCGTTCAACATAGCAGCTATACTTCTTACACCATTAGACATGGCATTAAAAGCATTTTTTATTTGAGGAACGGCTGTGTTAGTAAATTCGAGCATAGCATTTCCAAAGCCTTGCAGTCCTTTTGAAAGACTTACGGCTCCATTTACTAACATATCTGTGAATCCTAATACGCCTTTCTCGCTAATATCAAGTTTTCCAATCCATTTAGCTAAAACATCAGCAAATCTTTCTCCAATACCACTTAAAACTTTACTAATCTGCTTGATAGCAGGGTAGAAGTCTGTTTGAAGCACTCTTTGGAGAGGAACGAGCACACTATCACGAATCGCTTTGATCGTATCTCCAAAATCCATGGCTCTTTCTTCGTTTTTAATACGTTTGTCAAGTTGATTATTGATTGCAGCCATTGCTGCTGCATTTTCACCGAATACATTGGTTGCAATTCCGATAGAAGCAAAGAAATCACCCGAAACAAAGTCTGTTATGTTTCCTCCTGCGGTTCTGATGGCATCTACAAGAATAGCTTCTGCTGATTTTGCGTCTTTTGCAGCCGCTAAACGCTCTCGAACTCCTGCAATACCCAAACGAGCAAGATTGGCCTCTGTTTTAAGGCTAGGATCAAGGATAGTCTTCATTACTGAGGTCACTTGACCTGCCATTGCTGGCATTTGAGCAGTTAAGCTCATCATGGCCTCGGTAACCTGAGTTCCCATCCCTGCAAGCTGTTGAGTGGGGAAGGTATCTTTCAATGCGTCTACTGCATTTACTAGTTTATCGGTGCTTACACTATAAGTTCCCGCAGTTTCAATCAAATTCTCGCTTAAGCTGTTAATATCTGCGTTGTTAACATTCAAGGACTGAGACAGGCTTGCCATCACATTCGCTGTGTTACCAAAAGCGGTCCCTGTTAACTGTTGCTGGTTGATTAGCTTGGCTACTCCAGCGGTGTTTCCCTGTAAGCCAGCCTCAAGCCCTGCAATAGCGGCCCCTACTCGCTGGTCAAGAGATCCCCTAAGTCCCTCCATGGCTGGAGTAATCTCAGCATTTGTCTGCTCAAAGGTTTTACCTAAAGCCAAGGAGGCTTTCTGTAGCTTGTCACCAGACGCTTCAATAGCTTTTCTCAGGCTATTGAGGGCATCGAACATGCCCCCACCCATATCTAGTGCTGTACCTATTACCATTTATTGTCCTCGGTTTCGTAAATATCTTACAATTACTCTACCTTTGTTAATCTTGCGAAGGGGTCCATATATCTTCGACATAATATAAGTTCGGTAGTTGTCAGGAGGAAGCTCCTTATTCTTATATAGATTAACTAGCGATCCTGGTGAATATTCTCCTGGCAAGGGAACCCTTATTCCTGTGAGAAGCTCATTGCCAGTCTTAGCGTCTCTGGTAATTGGCTCCAAAAGCAAGAAGAGCCTCTCCTCTCTAGACCCCATCCCTGTTCCAAGTTTATATCGGAAAAATATAAAGTCCCCTGCCGTAGCACAGGAGTGCGACTTGGGGACCATCTTAACGTCCTCTTTAGGATCTATCGCTGTCTGTAGAAAAAAATTAGTAAGTTGTGTTGAAAATCTTGCCATAGGTTCTTATTATATATAAATTCAAATAGATACACATGAACAATAGTAACCTAGACATTGACATAATTGATTTTCTGGACTTGATAAATGAGACACTTAGTTATTCATTCGTAGAACGCTGGAGACATAAGTACTCTGAAAAGTTTATTAAGCACTTTCAAATCAAGGTTCTTGAATCAATGAACAAGCAGAAGCCTATCAAGATAGAAATGTTATATAACTATCTAACGAAGAAGTGTAAGTACTCACAAGAGCAAGTTCTCAACTTCTTCGACACTATTGACATCGAAATATATAGGCCCTTTATTTACGGGACTTTGAAGAAGAAGCCTTCTTTTTAGCTTTAAGCTCGTCTATTGTCTTGTTTACTTCCTGCATTGTGCAGAACTCAGGACATGCAGTCTTATAAGCACACCAGTTACAGTACTCGTTTCTGCTAGGCTTTAGCTCGTCTTTCTTCTTCTTTCGTATCTTCCAGACCTCATCAATGATCTTTCTAACATGAGCATTGATCTGGGGAACTGAGTACTGCACGAAGACGAAGTTATTAGTCAGGGGATAGTAGTGTGCAGCCACTACACTAGAGATAGGCACTTCATACAGCTTACTGATGGCGTAGACGTAACCTTTAAGCTGTGAGTCTTGGTATAGCTCAACCTTGCTCTTCTCTCTCTTAGAAGTCTTGTAGTCGATAATTAAGTAACCACCGTCCTTCCCCTTAACTACACGGTCGATAATGCCGTTTAGTGTAATGTCATCTTTGACGGGCACTTCGAAGACTAGCTCTGTGGCTACCGTCTCCTCCAGCTTGGGGTTGAACTTCAGAAAATTGTCGATACATTTTAAATCTTTGCCCTCATACTTCTTTGATACCTTGTATGTGCCCTTCACCTCTTCAGCGATCTGAACAAGCTCCTTCTGGGTTGTTGCGTTCACACCGTCCTCTAGGACCTTGTGGATGTAAGAGCCAAAGTGGAGAGCCTCTGTATTGGTCTCTTCAGGTTCAGGAAGCCGCTCGACGTAGCGATAGCGGTATTTCAACTGGCATTGTTTAAAAGTTTGGAATTTTGATTCGGATATTGTTTTTATGTACATTATAGCACCTCAGTTTATTAAAGACTATTTACTTGAGAACTTCAGCAATAAAGGCAAACTCTCTGCTAGTGGGCGTGAGTTTGTCATGGAGTCCATCTTCGTGAATAATGATTGGAAGAAGCACCTTAGCATCAATGTAGATAGTGGTCTATGGCAGTGTTTTAAGACGGGACGCTCTGGAAACTTTATCAGTTTATACTCCCACGCAGAAGGTGTGCCTTACTTCCGAGCCCAACGAGATCTAATTATCAAGAACTTTGAGTTTCTTGGAGAGGAGATTCCCGAATTAGATAGACCTGAGATGCAGTTGGAACTGGACACATCCAAGCTTATCCCCATCAACCTAAGTTCCGCAACCTCAAACGACCCTAAGGTTCTCAGTGCGTGGAGTTTCTTGTTTGGCAGGAACTTGTTTGACCTGAAGGAGGAAGAGGAGGCTCCGTACTACCTATGCACCGAGGGCAGGTTTGCAGATAGGATCATTATCCCCTTCATGAGCTTTGATGGTGATGTTTATTATTTCCAGGGACGAACCATTACCGACCAGTCGCCTAAGTATTTGAATCCTTCAACGGACATCGCGCCTAAACCTTCGGACATTCTTTACCCTTACTACGACTCGGACGAGGATGGAGAGTATGTGGTTGTCTGTGAGGGGCCTCTAGATGCTCGCTCTCTGCAACTTCAGGGGGTAAACGCTACCGCTACCATCGGAAGCTCAATCAGCCCTAGACAAGCGGAGATCCTCGCTACGTTCAAAGGTAAGATTATCCTAGGCTACGACAACGATGAAGCAGGACAGAGAGGGATTGAGAAATTCGATAGGACTAGAAAACAAATGAGGATGGAGAGCTTTGAAGTGTGCCCTCCACCCTCAGGATACAAAGATTGGAATGAAGCCCATATTGCGGGGATCAATCTAGAAGAGTGGATCTTAGAGAAGACTCAATCTTATGATTTCGAGTATCAGATTAGTACTCAACTATATTCGGATTGAATCTATCACATTGAGTATGTGCTTGACTCAATAAATCCGCAATATGTGAGGCTAGACTGGCCGATGTGTCCAAGACCGTATTATATGTTCCTGGCTGTTTTCCAATAATACCGTTTGCGGTTTGTTGACAATTATACTCAGTGTCAGTAGCATCTTGCCAAGCTCTCCTTTCATAACCTACAGCACTAGTGGTGAAAGTTCCTGAAGTACCTAATCCTCCCGAAGCGGAATCGCTATAGACTGCAAGTTGTTGCGGCTGGTATAACCCGCTGCAATAGGAAGCGAATTCCTTGTCTTCAATCACCTGCACCGTATAATTAATATCCACATAATTATAGGAAACTAAAGGAGCCCCCGAAGCAGGGTTCCCTTGAGGCATACTCTCGTAAACCCACTTTCTTTGATACATCCCATTTAGGACTTGGACATGAGTGTGCCATGTTCCGAACTCGCAAGCACTAGAATCGCCTGAAGCGTTTAGTTGCACGGTAACTTGATTAGATGCGGCAACATAATCGCTACCGTCTTGAATTGGTTGTCTTGATGGGGGCATAATTTAATCCTCTAGAATATGTACCCCCGTACTGTATTTTTTTTATATTATTTTATGTTAATTTAGCTAACCATAAAATACATAGGTTGTGATTTGATCTTTTGAGTTAGGAAATCGTAGTAAACTTCGACTACATAAGTTCCTGGAGTTACCGCATCACCTGCTCCACCAAAGGGATAGATGATCGTATTGTCCCCCGTCACTCTAATATTAGCGTCATCCGTGGTAAACGCCACTGAAGTTGGGACTGCTGTTCCATCCACCACCCGATTAATTACTATGCTGGGGTTTTGGATTCCGTAGTCTTGAATGATATTTCTTACGGATTCGGTTAGGTTCCTATTATCAACTGTAATTTCTGTAGTAATAACTAGATCTTGCATCGTAGCTTTAGTTCCTACATTAAGGTGCTTTGTAGATAAGCGATTACTTGTAGTCAGAAGAAGTGGTTCTGTTAGAGTTATGAAGGTATCGTTGTATAACGTGAAGTTATTTATAAATACTTGATAGTCGGAAGTAGCAAAGAGCTTAACAGTCCACACATCAATATATTCAGTAACAGCAGATGCGCTGTTTTGAACTGTTTCTCCTTGCTGGTATGGATAATTTAGATTAAATCCTCCCGATAGATCAACTTCTCCATCTAGAACGGCAACATAATCGCCTGAGCTTACGCGATAGATGCCACTCGCTTGGGTTCCAGGGATGTATTCAGGAAAATAGGCAGCATTCTCCAGGTTGTTTGAAGTTACCCTAGGCGCATTTTCCCCTGTCTCTCCTCCATCATGACCATTGGCATTAGAGGGATCTCCTGAAATAGCGAAGCTCATGACAACGCCCGTAGGGGACATGGAAAGTCCCGTCTTAACTATTTGACTCGAAGGCTCTAATACACTACTAGGACTGGCGTTTGCAAGTCGAGCAAAGATTGTGCAAGCACTAACATCATAAGGATCAAAATAAGCCCCATTGTTTAAAAACTGTGTACGAATGGCGACTTTAGACCCTACACTCGGTCTGCCATACCTGTCTACTAGATTAGTTCCGTTTAATTGCATCGTTTTCTCTCTCTACATCCTCCTTTAGGAGTTGAAGGAATATTGTTCTCTCTGTGCGGGTCATTTCCCTCACATCACTGTATGTGAAGTTAGCCCTCTTTACCAATATATAGGCTTCTAGAAGAAGATTATCTAAATCAATTACATCTTCTAGTTCACATCGAAAAAATTTGCATCTATTGGTAGGTCAACGACCGATACCCCTCCGCAGGATCCACACTGAAATTTAATCATTGTGTCTAATCCAAAATCAGTTTTTAGAGAATTAAGAATAAAGCGAACATCCCTCAGGGGAAGCTTATCCACCACAGCAGAAATCACAGACTTATCGGTGTGACCATCAATATCCACTACAAACCGCCATAGTTGGTCGAGTGCGTTGGATGCGTTGCCGATGTACTTTTCGTCTTTTACCCGTGGCAATCTAATATGCGCCGTTTTGTTGAGACCCTCTAAGTGTATCTCAATAGGGTCTGAAAAATCATCGGGAACAGGATTAACATTTAAAGTAGAAAGCTTAACTGTAGTAGGATTCTCAGCTTTACAGTGCTGACAGATAAGAAGCGTATTGTACTCGTCACCATAAGAAAGCTCTCTAAGCTTCATGATGAGATAGAGCTTGTCCATGGGAAGAAGGTCTGGAACTTTGATATTGCTCACGCATCGCTGAAGAATAAGATTAATAGGATCATCATCCGTTTTTGCACTTACGAGATGTTTCTCGTCTTCAAAGGTCATTGGCCTCAAAGTGATAGGCATATCTTTATCCTCTAAAGTGTAGAGTTTGTTCTCTGAAGGTAACTCAACCTCAATCGCTGCGTCTGAGGGCAACTCTTTTAATAACTCATCAACAATTTCTTGTTTGGCCGCTGTAACTGCGGGACTTTGCTCTAACATAATGTTCTCCTAGGGTTTTAGCCTAAACTATAATAGTGTGTGAAAATATTTGTAAACACTCTAAATGCTCGCATTGAGACCGATAATCCAAAACTCTTAAAAGCTCTTTATGAATTGTATTCTTTTAAGGTTCCTGGCGCGGAGTACTCAACTGCATACAAGCGCAAGCACTGGGATGGCAAACAACACTTCTTATCTAGGTCAGGAGTGTTCAGAAGTGGATTATTAGACAGTGTATTGAAAAACTTGGCTAAAATTGAATGCGAGCCAGAAGTGATTTATGAGACCTCTACAAGCATAAAACCTAAATCTTGGGATATGGAGGGGTTTACCTACTATGACTACCAAAAAGAGCTAATTGAGGTTGCTCTAGAAAAACAGAGAGGAATCGTAAAATCGCCTACAGGGTCAGGAAAAACGCTAATTATGGCTGGATTGGTGAAAGCTCTTGCTGGGAGGAAGATGGTGCTACTTTTCAATGCAAAACAGCTTTTGACACAAAGCTATGATTTCCTCACTAAAACTTGTGGAATGGACAATATTGGCCTTTGCTACGGTGAAGGTTACATTTATGGAGATATCATGCTTTGCACCGTTCAAAGCATTGAAAAAATCCTCGACACTCACTTGGAGGAAGTGGAAGTTTTAATGGTGGATGAGTGCCATGAGTTCGCTAATGGGAAGATTACGCTCCCAACCATCAGGAGCTTCCCTAACGCCCTGTATCGCGTTGGATTCACCGCAACGCCTCCGAACGAGCCGATACCCCGAAACAACCTTGAGGGCGCTCTAGGAGCCGTGTGGGAGGTTGTGAACACTTCAGCCCTCGTAGACTCAGGGAAACTAACCAAACCACTCATTCAACTAATAGATAGAACGTATGATGCCAGCGGTTTAGATGAAGACATGTCTTACTTGGATGTGTATGAAGAATACATTGTTAACAACGATGAAAGAAATAATAAAATAAAGGAGATAGCGGATGACATCAGAAACAAAAACAAGAATGCTCGTATACTTATACTTACCCGTAGCCTTGACCACGGAAGAACCCTGGAAGACATACTTGGAGGCCAGTGCGAGTTCTTGGAAGGGGATGATTCCATCGGAGAAAGGTATAAAGCTATATCTAGATTCAGAGGATGTCGAGGACCTAGCATCCTCATTGGTACTAAAATCCTCCAAACAGGGGTTAACATTGAAGAAATCACCCACTTCATAAACGCGAGAGGAATGAAGTCCGAGATTGCAACATTACAAGCTTTAGGTCGAGCATTAAGAAGGCACGACTCTAAGCAAGAAGTATATGTATATGATTTTATGGATAAAGAAAAATATTTAGAAGATCATTCGAGAGCACGAAAACGTCACTATGAAAAAGAAGGCCACAAGGTAATAGTAGTATGATAAAAGTTATTGATGATTTTTATAAACAAACGGATGTTCTTGATGACCTCTATCGTCATTTTTATTATGCAGGTCAGTGGCAGTTTGATTTCTTTCCTCATAATTATGTGTGGAAAGAAAAACAATCCAGCGACCTGGAGTCCAAGATCTGTCAATTAATACGCAGACTCTGCGTAAAAGAGCCCAGCTTTTCAGGAAAGGGATACGAAGTGTGGGCAAACGTACTAGACAAGGACAATGACCACCTACATCACCATGTTGACTGCGAAGAAGCAGTAAAAGACGAGCTTGTACCTGCCAAAATGACTGCTACGATATACCTCGGGTCAGAAGATGATCTGGAAGGTGGAGAGTTAGTCTTAGATACTCAAGAGTACGTCCCCTCCACAGAGTTTTATAGTAACATTTATAGTTTAGTGGACGAGGTTAAACAAAACAAACTAAATAACTGGATTACAATTCCTTACAAGTATAATAGGATTGTCCTATTTGATGGAAATTATCCACACGCGGTTCTTCCTATTAAGAATATTAAACAAGGAAATTCAAGAATCACTCTCACGATAAGTTCGTGGGACAAAAAAATAAAGGTAGTAAGATGAAGACTAGAGAAACAATAAAGAAGGAAGCATCCAAGATCTCCGAACAAGACATCAAGACATTACAGGCAACAGTTGAAGAGATCAATATGATTTTACATCAAAAAACCATCAACGAAGAACTCCTGACAAAGCTAACCAATATACTAACAACCATTAACGCACTAAGAGATAATTACATCTGGCGAATGCTGAGAGCAGCAAAGCAAAACCACATGCTTGATTAGTTGTTTACGCCAGGAATCTCAATATCAGGGTTCTGTAGTTTTAACTTCAGGCCCCAATTTTCCATATCCCGCTTGGTCCACTGCTCTTCCAAGCTTGCTTCTAGTAAATCCAGCTTATTATGAATTAAGGTTAGTTGGCTACTAATCCAAACCACACCACCACAGAGGGCGATCACCATACCCAAAGGCATTAAAGTATCTTTTGAAATCGTCATTTTTTTATCTTGTGTGGTCATTACTTAAGCCTTTTAACAGTTACGGTTGTTCCTATTTGTGCTGCTGTAGTTTGTGCTGAAGTTGCTTCATAAGTAACATCCACGGTATCGTCAATAGCAGCAGTAAATATTGCGGAGATTGTTCTTTCAACAGGATCAACCGTCGTGTGAGCCCTAGGTGTGGCGGTATTTACTGGGGTTCCTTCTTTATTAATATGCAGTTCAATTAACGTAGACCCGCCTTCAAAAAAGATTCTTCCTACACACTCGTAAGTACCTGCTTTTTTTACAATAAATTGTTTAGCAGAATCATCCCAAGAAATATCATCGGTATCTGATACAACTTGAGTAGGGGTATTTGAATATCCAACTTTCTGTTCGTCAGAGGAAGCCGCGTCATCTGCGGTTAGTTGAATATAAGCGAAAGGCAGGGGAATAGGACACTGCGTTCCATTAACAGTAAAGCTTGTAGCCTTTACTGTTAAGTCGGTAGTAACAACTTGTTTACCTGTAAGATTCAACTGCGACATCCCAGCTTCAGGAGAGATATATCCTGTAGTAGGACTAAAAACTAACCCCACAGCCTCCTGAGCAGCCCCAGAGACTCCCGAAGCTAACTCACCTACTAGAATACTAGAACCAAGACTTGAAACAGAGGTTGCGCCCGTTCCTCCCAGTTCTTGAGGAATAACATCGGTTCCTGAAACAAACTCCGCAAAGTTAGTTACATTTCCACCCTCGTCTGTTTCAACGAATAACGGAGTCTTATCCTGAACCATTAAGAGCCTCCGTTAAAGTGGCAATAATCTGTAAGGCTAGAGGCAAAGGTAGTATCATCATCAATAGTTCCTGTAATTCTCATATTAACAATATTACCGACAGTGGCATTCGTGTTTACTGCGCTCACTAGGTTAGCTACTCCTCCTGTTCTTGTGATCGTGACAAGAACATCTCCAGCAGGATTAACAAGTCTAAAAGCAAAACGACCTGAACTAACTTTATATAATAGAACCCTCCACTTGTTACCTCTAGCTCCCGAAGCTTTACCAAAGGTTCTTAGCTGAAAGGTAACAAAGTTACTTCTATCTTCATAGAACACGCAGGTTGCGCCCGTAGATGCTGACGTTCTACCTGCGTGTTGACGAGAAGCTAGAGGGGAAGCAACCCCTTTTGGTCCAAACTTACTAATCTTCAAGATTAACTTCCCACTAGTCGTTCATTATCTCGCATGACGTTACCAGCCTGAATTTGACCATAAGTAACAAACAGTTTACAAGGTTGAGCCGAACTTATTCCTAAGGTAATAGTGTTAACCCTATCGGCATCAGCAAGCAAAAATTCAACAATACCTTTTTGAGTAGTCGCAAAGCCACCTACAGCACCACTTGCTGTAACCCCAACTGCGGTTCCTGCGGAAACTGAGCCAGCTATGGGAGTAGTGGTAAAACCAGTAATATCGCCTGGATTATATTGTACTCCAAACCAACTATCCGTATCTTCTCCTGAAGCTTCTACTGAAATAAAATTACATTTTAACGGATCACCTGCGGTATCCCTTAAAACTAGTGCTGAGGGTGAGATTGAATCTAGTTGAACAATCATTGAGTAAGGTCTAAATTGTGTTTGCATTAGTTTTTCTCCTTATCTTGGCTGCTAATTTCCGCAGCAATGTCAGCGACCATGCTCTCTAAGTCTGATAGATCGTTAACCATCTTATCTTGTGATTGAGTCTTGGGCATTTCAGGCTCGTCCTGGGGAGGAACCTCTTGCTCTTCAGGGGCCTCCTCTGGCAACGCTGGCTCGGCCTCTGAGGCTTTCATCTCTGCCTGATCGACATTCTCATCACTTGAGTATTCTTCATCTTTGTCAGCGTTAGGGTTGTCGCCTGTTTGCTTTTGAAGTGAAGTAATTACGTCTTGGGCGTCTCCAAGATTCTTAGCAACTCTTTTGAAATCAATTTTTTTCTCCTTAGGAGATGCAGCAGCCTCATCTAACAGTTGACCATAACCTGATTCACAAAAAGTTTCAAAAAGGAAGGTATTAACATCAATAGTTTCCACTCCCGCTTTGCCTTTCATAAAGACAGCCATCTCTGAAAGAACCTGCTTTAGAACACTTCCTTTCGGAGCAAGTCGAGATAAAGACTCAAAAATAACAACCTGGGTGTTTGCAAGACTTTTAAACGATGCTGGCTCTTGCAGGTTTTGAATGTTTACGCCATACTTTTCATTGATGCTTTCAATAAACATCTCTTTTACTTCTTTTTTGTATTCAAAAATTCTAGAAGCAAAACCTTGAATGTCCTTTTCTGAAACACCAATTCCATCTACCTGTGAAAGGCAATTATTAAAAGTTTGGTGTAGGTTCTTTTTAGAAGCTAAAGCCAGATAAGGAACTTCTTTTAAAGCTTCAGAGAGTGCCCCAACAACCTTTTCATCACTTTCAAAGATCATGCTGGAAAGCTTTCTGATAGCCGCATTATCAGCCCAAATAAGATCAAAATTCTTTTTTGACTCGACTAGTTCTTTTTTGACAAGCTCCTGTCTGCAAATCATCTCATAGATAGAAGGACTAACTCCGTCTTTGAGTGTGTAAGACTTATTTTCTTCTAAATCTTCATAAGAGAGATAAGGGAAATCAAATGCTTGAGAGACTGAGTTAGATAAGTTTACTGCATTTTTAATTTCAGGAACACTAGAGATTTTATCAGTATTCTCAGATAAGAACTCTGTTAATTGAGGACTGATCTCAACTAATTTCTGAAACTCTGCGGACTCCAGGATGTTTTCTAGGCTCTCTAAACGAGTAGTCTTCTCATAGAGCCTTCGTTGGACTGAACCAAGCTTAAGCCTGTTTTCCCACAATGAGAGGATATCATCAAAGGAGTTGTCAGCACTTGAGTACTCTCCATAGTGAATCCCTTCAACAAAAGAGTGGATTTTTTCATTCACAAAGCTATCGTACTCTTGACCGTCTTCGAAGATAGAGGAGTCTTGAACTTTGATTTTATTAATCTTAACATCTTTGTCAATTTTAAAATCACCGCTGATTACCTTGTTACTTTCTGACAAGTAGGTAACTTGAGAGTTGTTACTATCAATAGAAAATAATGTAACATTTTCCCGTAGAGATCTTGACAAGCAATCTCCCAGCTTAACTAATAATGAGATAGTTTTATCTCTTTCCTCAAATAATTTTGAAAACATTGTGAATCTCCAGTTTTGCACTCATAAGTTATATATGTAAGTATTTAAGAATACCTTACGCTTTTTGTTGTTGTTTTTCGATTATTCTAGAAATAACTTCTTTTTTATCATCTTCTAGAACTAATTCTCTTAAAGTCTCCAAACTAGAAACCTTTTCTTCATTCGCTGTAGGAGGAACATTCTCCAAGCCTTCTTGTCCCCCTGCTTCCTCAGGAGTTGGCCCAGCCATCGGGGCTCCCCCTCCAGGGGCAGGTGCTTGCCCTGTTAGCATTGCCTGTTCTTGCTGTTGCTCCATCTCTTCAGCCTGTTGTTCTTCCATTTCTGACTTCATAACAGTAATCTCTTCAGGTGTCATATCATAGTACTCTCTGTAGATCTCGTCTTTAGAGAAAAGTGCTAATTGTTGCACTGCGGCAATAACTCTGGTTTTTTGTTCATCAAGATCAAGCTTTCTCTTTGCTGACATGTCTGAAGGCTCAGGCAATCTAATTTTTACTTTTTTAATTAAAGCAGCAGGAAATCCTCTTAGCTGAAGATGTCTTTTTGCCATATTCTCTAAACCTGTTTCAATATCTACCTGAACTCTTTGGATAGTCCTGGCAAACTTAACATCAAGCTGGGAAAGGTTAGCCTTTCTCTCAGGCGACGAGTCTTTTTCTACAATATAGTCTTTCGGAACTTTGAGAGCGGCAAGAAGCTTATCCCTGTAATACCTAACATCTTCAATCTCACCTAAGTTAGTAGCACCAGGAAGAGTATCAATCTTAGTACCTCTACCATTTTTAGAGGGAACGAAGAAGTCTTCGTCCATTGACATGGGATTAAATCTCGCGTCTACGGTATTCTTAGGGGTATTGTAGTACTTCTCTTTCTTGAATTTTTGTTTCAAACGCTCGATGTACATCTCAGCTTTACTCGTAGGCAAGTTTCCTGTATCAACATAAAAGATTCTACGCTCAGGGGCTCTAGAGAGACGATAGATCATCATAGCATCTTCCATCATCTTCAAAGATCTAAAGACCCTCATGCATAAAGCAGCAATTGATTTACCATATGGGTAGAACACGGGATCCGACGTATGAAGACGATAGTGAACGATCTGATTTTTATCTAGTTCGATATACTTAACAGGACGGTCAGTCGCATCCCCACCAACCTCAGAGTATTGCATGGACTCTAAGTTGGGGATCTCTTGCAAGAACTTCTTCAAATATCCAAACTCATTCTCGACTCTAATGATCCAATTAGGGTTAAGAATCTTAATTTTCTTAATACCCTCTTCTGGCTTGTTAACGTCCAAGACTAATTCACAGAAGCAATCTCCATACTTGACAGTATTTCGAATAATATCCCATAAGAACTTAGTCATGCGTGTCTGCTCAAAAAGAGCTTCTACCTCGTCAACAACCATTTTACTTTCTGATTGAATAGTCCACCTTTCGGCTCTAGCGCCTTTTTGAGTAGCATCGTCAGCGTAGATATCAAACGCTGCGCCAACTTCAGGATACTCATCCATCTCTTCGTATTCTTTATAGCGCCTTCTTCTATTAAGTTCTAGTTGAGGAAGAATTGGATTTCTGGAGATCCCTCCCATAGCGGGAGCATCATCAATTTTATCATCCTTTACAACCTCAGTGGATATGACCGTATCACC
>TARA_R110002012_G_scaffold140155_2_pt1 | contig 17193 bp, 12 predicted proteins | sample TARA_R110002012 | Tara Oceans TARA_R110002012 (sample SAMEA4396515) | marine metagenome | biome: Westerlies Biome; feature: [DCM] deep chlorophyll maximum layer (ENVO:01000326); material: water (ENVO:00002006), including particulate matter (ENVO:01000060) such as... | depth 40 m
TGTACCTAATAAAGCTACAGAAGCTGCATTAGCAGAAACAGTTTGTACATCTGATGTACTTGGGCCAGCCTCAACAGCACCAGTAGAAGCATTAAACGCTAAAACCTTACCTTTTCTATCATCTTTAACAGGTAGGACTGTACTTACAGCTGTATCATAATCTGCTAAATGTATACCTCGATTAGATACATCGTTAATATCAGCAGCAATAGCAGTGAATCTATCTAGTTCAGTATTCAATGAAGAAATCTGAAATGAACCTTGTGCTGGAAAGTCAGTCGTTCTTTCTAATGCAATATCTCTTGTAATAACAACTGTACTGCCACCAGTAGCACCAGTAATTGTATTTCCTGATGTTGTGCTAATAGTGCCTGTACTGCCAGAACCACCGCTAACAGTATAATGTGTTGTTAATGTTTTAGTAGTACCATCAACAATAAAGTTAAGGTCTGCATCCGCAAAGAACTCAAAAGGAACTGCAAAACTTGTTTGCGTTGCTCCTTGAGATACTGAATAAGATACCCTTGGTGAATTGTCTGCTATTGCTATAGTCATTTTGTTACCTCATTTTACCCCTGTTATCAATATTTGTTTCATTTTTCAATAGTTAGTATCGTCCAGTCCAATTTCTTGCAATATCATTAGTAGTATCTTTTATCATCCACAATTGTGTAAAAGGAAGATTTCTTAATATTGTTGCTGCACCTTGACTAAAATTACCTTTTAATAAATCAGTAACACCACTCATTAAATCAAATCCTATTGATGGCCCAGCACCAAAAGCACCAACAATACTTTCTAATTTAGATGCCTTTCCAATATTATATTTAGGACTAACTAATCCACCTGTAATATTTTTACCCGATAACTCACCAACTGTATGCAAAGCTGTATATAACATATCATTATATATTGCTGTAATACCTGCATAATCAAATGACCTAAAAAATTTATCTCTATTAGACATATTTTCAAATGTTCTATCAGAAGTTTTAATTCGTAAAAGCATATACCCTAATCCTAAAGCAGCTAATAAACCACTTGCTTTTCCTTTAATTTGACCATGAGCATATCCAGCTGTTGTTTTATTAACACTAGCCATCATGTAAGAATAAAATTGGAAAGGCATACTTAACATACTATTTTCAATACGTGCATAACCTTTAACTTTTACATCTTCTGCCATACCAAATTGTCTAGCAACTCGCATTGGCACATAAAATATACCACTCATAACAATAGGTTTATCTGCTGGTGTACCCATAAGAATTGTATTTAAAATACCATTTGATAAAGCTAATTGAAATTTAGTTTTAATTTGTGGATTTTTCCATGCATCTGTATTAGCCATTATAAAATTATTTTTTGTTGTTTGATATGGCATTTTTGCTAACTCAATTGCATCATCTTTATTTATTCCATAACGAGCTAAATAATCTATTTCCATAGAAGACGCTTCTTTTTTAGATAATTTTATAGCCATTTCCATTAAAGAATGTTGTCTTACAACAGCATCAAAATCTTTCAACATTCGTGTTGCAAATGTTAAACCATTTAAAATATAAAAAGCGTTTTTACCTTTATCCCATATATTATTTTCTAAAGGATTTGCACTTTGAGCATCAGAAATTCTTTGCGAAGCAGAACCTAAAAATAAATCTAAAGCTTCTCCAGCTTTTTGTGCTTCCGCTCTACTAGCCCAATGAGTTGGCTCATCTAATACAGATTTTAACGCTCTAAATGTTGTTCCAAATCCATGTTCCATTATAATTTTAGCTGGTTCTGTTATTGTTGTAAAACCAGCACTACCTAAATAATTTAATTGTGCAAAATTTTTCAAACCAGCAACTATTTTATGATTCCAAGCATCAGGATTTCTAAGAATATTATGTGTAACACTTTCATATAAATGAGTAATATCTCTTATAGCAGCATTTATTTTTTTTTCAGAAGCACCATCCATTCTTAAATTAAACCTTAACTCATCAATTGCGTCATCAAAAGCTAGATTACCATGTTGTTTTCTAAACTCATATACAGGTGCAGTTTTTTGATTGTATGCTTTCATAACTGTTAAAGGATTAGTTTCTATAAAATCTACAACTAATTTATTTGGTATAGCAATTTTTCGTTTATTTAAATGTTTAGTAATTCCATGACCAAAAAATTCATCATTTTGTTGATTTGTTAAAATATCATTAACAACAGCATTTACTCGAGCATCTACATTAGCTTCAGTTGTTGGTTGTCTAGCTGCTTCACCAGATTCTGCTAAAGCCATTCCTTTTTTTTGTGGTTTTGCTGGTAAAGTATTAGGATTTTCTAACATATACGTTCTTAAAATTTCTTTAAAAACTGTTTTATTTTTTAAAATAGCATTTCTATCCCAATATCTTGGAAAAAAAGCATCATCTAATTGTATTGGATATTTACCAGCAGTTCCTAATGTTTCTTCTGGTTCTTTTATTTTTTTTAATTCAAATTGTATTCTGTTTAATTTTTTGTCTATTCGTTTAAGTTCATCGTTTAGTATATTTCGTTGAAATTTATTAAGGTTTTTTGTATTATTAAATTGAGTTCGTTTTTGTATGTATAATATTTCTTGATTGCGTAGATTAGTTGCAGTTTTAATTTGACCTGAGTCTTCTAATCTTGACCGCCATTCAGTAAAAAATTCATCAACTTTTTTAATACCATCAGTTTGAGATTTTGTTAAAGTTGTTTTATCTAAAGTATTATCTATATAATGTTTTGCAACAGTGTTTAACCAATTATCAAAAGTATTTGTATTACGGTTTATAGTATCGCCTAAACTAGTCATATTTAAATCTAAAAATGTTTGAGAACCACCTTCTTTATCTCTACCCCATAATTTTATAAATTCATCAGCAAACCCTTTTAACTTTCCATCATGTAATTTATTCAATGAATGAACAGAAGGCTCTAAAGTATTACCTTTTTTATGAGCTTTTAATAAAACACCAGAATCAAAAGCTAATTTATACGCAAATTCTTGTGCTTTTAATAACCCTCCCCTAGATATTCTTTTTAAAGGATTAGAAATCATATTATACAAAAAACTATCTGTGTATAAAGATGGTGCTATATCAAAATCACTTTCATTTTGTTCAACTTTTCTAATACCAATTTCTTCATCAATTGCATCTAAATTTTTAACTAATTTTTCACCGTCACCTTTTTTTAAAGCTTCAAATATTTTTGTTTTTTCTGATATTAATTGTTCATCAGTTAATTTTCCTAACTTTCTTTTATCTGGATTATTAACATTTAATTCTTCTTTTGTTTTACCAACTAATTGTGCAGCGTTATTATTTATATCATTCATTGATTTTAGTATTGATTTATTAAATGCATTTTTATTTATTTTATTTAATCCTTCACCTATTACTCCAATAAAACCACCAGCAAATGCTGCATTAGCTGCAGATTCTGTTAAAGAATATGTTTCATCATCAATAGTTCTACCTAAATTTTGACCATAAACAAACGCACTACCAATACCAACATTTGTACTAAATCTTTTTCCAAATTTACTTCCAAAACCAATAGGAGATGTAACAATTTTTAATGGTATATAATTTGTTGGGTCTTGTAATTCGCCAAAAAATTGTTGCCATCCGCTAGATGCCATTTCAACTTTTCTATTATTTAAATATCTTTCATAAGATTGAATATAAGATTCTGTATGGTCTGCGTTATTACCTCGCATCCAAATATTTGTTTGACTTAAATATTGAGGATAATTTTTTTTAACAAAATCTTCTGGATCGAATCCTTCTTCACGCACTCTAGGATACGTTTTATACTCTCCACCAACAATTTCACCACCTCTAATAAAACGCTCAAAACTTCTAAATGGCTCAATAAATCTACTAGAAATTTGTGCTTGTCTAACTGTTGACATACTAGGGTCGGTTAATTTATTTCCCATTTCGTCAATAGGAAATCTTTTTTTATTTTCTTTCCTAATACCATTTGAATCAAAAAGTTCAGCCATTATTTAAACACATTCGTTTTATTTTTGAAAACATTAGGATTTGATTTTTTTATTATTTTTTTAAATTTAAATGCTGGTTTATTATTTTTATATGGAATTGTATTAGCATTTTTCTTAAACCAATTTATTAAAGGTATAGAATCATTATTTAAAATCATATTTTTTTCATCTGTTAAATTATTAGTAACACTACCAACTCTACCTTTTGCAATAAATTTCATAAATTTTTTATTTAAACTTATATTTTTACCGCTCAAATCTTGATTTATTATTTTATTTAAACTAGTTGGAATTTCTAAATCTCTACTTGAATCATATAATATTTTATTTTTTTCTAAACCTTCTGTTATTCTTTTTTGTCTAGCTAATAAATCTTCTTTACTTAAATACATAAAACTAGATTTATAATCAGCAAGATTTCCTTCTCTTATATTTTTTATTTCTTCTTTATTTGCATCTAATAATTTTTCATCATTACTTAAATGATTAACAATAACAGGGTCACCTTTTTTAAATTTTCCATCTGGGTCATCTTTAGAATGTAAAATAATATTATCAGTGCTATCTCGCATTACAAAACCATCTTCTGTATGCATTAATGATACACGCATTGTTTCCATGTCATAATTATAATTGTCTTTTAACCATTTTTTTAATGCTTGATATGAAGGATTATTTGGGTCGTTAGATATAGTTCCTAAATATGTGCGTAATTCCATTTCTTTACTTTTAGAACCAAAAGCCCATTCTAAAAATAAATCTCTATCTGGAGAAACAGTAGTTTGCCAAAACATAGGTTTACCAAAAAACTTATCAGGAACTAAAGCATCAACAGCACCTTTCCACAAATTAAAACGTGAAGCTGTTTCTGTTTTTTTTGTACCATCAGTATTTATTACTTCTCTTATATTTTGTTTTAAAAAAGCATCAGTGCTTTGATTCCATATACTTAAATTTTTTCCTGTAAAATTACCATCAAGCCAATCAGGAAGAAGATAATCAATTGGGCCACTTATTGAACTGTGCCATGAATCAGAATGTATTCCCGAAAACGCATCTGTTTTAACAAAATCTAAAACTTCATTAATAATTTCATCAGGAAATACAGCTTGAGCTAATGATTCACCAGTAATAATAACTTTAAAATTTCCACCAGCTTGTTTATTTAATGTTACAGAAGAATGTTCTAATGCTTCAGAAATGTTATTCATATACATAGCAACTGTTTTAGGTGTAATAGTTACATTATTTTCTAATGCTGCTCTCATAATACTTGATGCTATATTTTTGTTGCTATGAATAGCATCGAAATCATTACCTGTATTAACAAGACCTTTTAATATATCATATTCTGGTTGCCAATATTGTGCCATTTCATTAAGAATATTTTCTTTTTCATTTTCACTTGTTTTTCCAAATTGTGCTGCAGCTACTGCTTCCATAAAAGAATCAGGATAAATTTGTTTGCCATCTACTTCATTATTATCTTGATTAGTTAAAGAACCAACATTTTTTTCAAGTTGTTTTATTGTTTGAGTTAAATTTGTTGGAATTGAATTTTGTATTCTATTATAACGTACTATTTCATCAAAAGTATTTAAACCTTGATTAACCATTAAATCAGACATATTTTCTATTAAAGCAATGTCATCATGTTTCATACCCCATTGGTCAAAATTTCTATTATTATAAGCTGTTTGGACAAATTGTAATACTTTTGCAAATTGATTTTCTGTAATAGAAATTCGTTGCCCATCTTTGTTAATAAACAAAGAAGGTATTGCTTCACCTACTTCTCCTTTGTCAGAATATTCTACAATTTGTTTAAGCAAACCTTTTAATTCATTTCCTATAATTCCATTTTGTAAAAGTAATTTTGCTTTATTGCTATCATAAGAACCATCACCAAATAACCCATCAACACCAAACAAATCTAAATTATCTATTAATTCTTCTACCTGTTTTTCATTATTGTTATCTATAGCAAGAATACCATTTTCCCAATTTGTATTAACTATTAATTTTTCTTTTTGTTCTTGTTGTTTTTTTAATTCAGCTTTTAATATTCCTTGCCTAATTTTTAAATCATTTTTAAATCCGTCATTCATTGTAACTGTATCAGCACCACCAGCAAATGTTGAATCAAGATTTGCATCTAACCTTTCAGCAATAACTAATGCTCTAGGCGTTAAATCTTTTTTTAATAAAAATTTATTTTTAGTATCTGCATTAACATAATCTGTTAAAGAAATAATTTCATCATTATCTAAAACCGAAATTCCAATAACATTTAAATTTTCAAGAATATCTTGTGCATTTGTTCTAAATTTATTTTGTGCAACTTCACCAAGTGTTTTAAAATTTGGCATATTTATTAATTTAGCATGAATATCATTATCAAAATAATTTTTAATAAAATCATCTATTTCTTGAGAAACTAATAAATTAGCTTCATTTTCTTTTGTTTTAAAACTAGCAGTTTCTCGAAAATTTTGAACGTAATCTTTAATGTTAGTTATTATTTTACTTTTAAAATCACCTTCAGTATCATTTATTGCATTAATTATATTTTGTGCTTTTAACGAAAGAGGTAATTCTGAATTACCATCTAGTTGTAAATGTTCTAAAATTGCCTGTGTTTCACCAAAACCTAAATCGTCTATTTCTGCTTTTAAATTATCTCTTAAAATTAATGTTGCATCTTTTTTTTGGTCAGCGGTTCCTGTAATAACTATATTGTTAAAATATTCTATAGCTTTTGATAAACTTTTTTTATCTTTAATTTCTAAATTAATATTAAGTTCTTTATTAAATTTTTTTAAATTGTTTTGTTTAATTTTTAAATTATTTTCTTTTGTAATTTTTTCTAATGAACTATTATCAGTACCATTATTATATCTTTCCGATAAATTTTTAAAAGCTTTAGGACTTTCTAACCCTAATCTTTTATAAACAGATTTTAATTTAAATATATCTGACAAAATTCTTTCAGCTTTATTATCTAAAACATCTACATTGTGTAAATTTCCACGAGATAAAATAGCTTTATATAAAGATTTTTCTTCTTGATTTTTTGTTTGATGAATTAAATCTTGTATTAATGGCTCGTAAGTATTTGTTAATATATTATTGACAGTTTTATTATAATCATCTTCAGAAAAATCTTTTTTATATTGATCTAATATTGTTATTAACTCAATTTGATTATCTGTTACAACTCTTGCATACGCTTTTGGATTTTCATTATAAATATCTAAATAATTATTTTGGTTATTTAATTCATTTACATTAGTTAATTTATTACTAACAAGGTTTTTTAATTCTTTTGCTTCAATTTGAGCTATATTGTCGTCAGTTCTTTTAATTGCACTAATAGATTCAATAACTGAATTTCTACTTTTTGTATCTAACACTTTAAAAAACGGATAATCCTCAGGACGTTTTACTAAACCATTAATAAATTCTGCTTTTTTTCTTTCAGTTTTTAATTTAATATATTCTGACCTTAAAAATAATCCAGCTTCAGCAATTTGAATTTTTCTTTTTAATTGTTGTTTTTGCGGAAAAGTAATACTTCCAGAATCTACAGCTGGTTGTAGTCTGTTAAATAAATCTTCTCTACTATTTGCTAAAGTTTTTAAATCAACATTATTATCTAAATTATTAATATAATCGTCAACTTTACTATTTACTATTAAGCTAGTTTCTCGTTGTATTTTTTCTTGGTTAGCTTTTTTTTCTTCAGCTAAAAAATTTAAATGAGTAAGCGACAATCTTTGAGTACCTACAGATTCAATTAAATTTTTATATGCACCATTCTCAACGCCATTCGATAATTCAGCTAAATACTGAGACATTGATTTTTTATAAGCTTCTGCTGTAGGAGAATTTTGATACAATTCTTTATCTTTAAGTTGTATACTATTATTAATTGTATCGCTAAATCTTTGTTGTATAATTTGTTCAAAAGCAGCATCTGCTTGAGGATTAAAATTATACTCACTTAGAATTTTAGGTTCATTTGTAACAGGGTCTAATGCAGTAATTTCATCGTTACTATAAAGATTAGCTATATCTTGCGCTTGATTAATAGATTGCGCTTCTCTTTTTTTTAAAACTATATTAGTAAGCTCACTAGCATTATTACTTATAGTTTCCCATAGTTCTGCTCCACCAGTATTTGTACGCGTAACATTAATTGGTTGAGTAAGTCTTTCTGGTTTTTGTCTAATAACTGGCATTAAGGATTCTTTTTACCTCCACGCGTATCATACATATTACTACCACCTTTAATTAATGTACTAAATGCATTAACTGTAGCTGATTTAATTGCATTTTTACTTTGCGATTTATATTGTGCTGTTTGTAATCTTTGACCTAAGCGTTCCATATAACTTTGATCTAATAAAGATTTCTTATTTTCTGCAAATGCTTTTTTTTCTCCTTTAAAAAATGCATCTATACTTGCATCATATGCACGACCACTCTGTGCAGTAAGCATATTTAGATTTTTTCCCATTTCAATTTTAAATTGATTGTCTCTTAATAAACTTTCTTCCATAGCTTGTACTTTAATAAGTTCTTCGTTATTTGCACTTAATTGTGCATCAATTAATCTATCACCAGCTTTAATACGACCAGCTTGCATTTGACCAAATGCTTGAACTCCAGTGCCAGCAGCCATTAAAAACATTGTAAATGGATCCATTATATAATTACCTCCGCAACAAGACCATTAACTTGTATTGGCAATGGTTCACTCTGAGTTATTTCTATCTGTGGGTCATTGCTATAACCAAGTAATCTAAATTCTTTTTTACCAGTAACAGGTGTTCTTATCTTAGACATATCATCTGTAACCTGACGTATTGTTAATGCTGTATTATTTACACTTACTGCAAGTGTACTATTTAAATCAAGGAAAACGCTGCCTACTGCTCGAGGTAATCCTGTAACTGGGCCAGTATCTGTATTTAATTCTAATGGATTTGTTTTTAACGTAACGTCAAACTTATAACCAATTTCTGCTGTTGTTATAGCTTCAACAGAAGATACATCAGCGTTACCACTACCAACAACTACATCGCCATAATAGTTAGTATTACTTATAACACTTACTATTGCACCATTTGCAAATTCTGAACTTACTGAAAATGAACCTGTTGTACTAGTATATGTTTTAGCTACATCTAAATTAACCGTATCTTTAAATTCACACAAAATTATCTTTTGAGTACCAGCACCAGTATCAATAGCAATGTTACAAAACACTTTATCATCTATAGCAACTACAGATTTAAACGAACCTTGAGTTGTAAACTCTACCCATCCAGCACGTTTTTCTGTTCTGTTAGAATTAAATACTGCAATTGTTCCATCGTTATTTGTTACAAATAAATAAGATTCATTACGATTTATAGCACCTCTAAGTGCTGTTTGCTCAATAGGTGTTTTAATTAAATGTGATGATATTGAAGATATAGATGACGATGTATAAGAATTTTCTGCGTCAGAATATAAGTACTCTCTTACAATAGCACCATTTTTTTGCACAAATATAGTAGCACCATCAAGTGACTCAGGACGTATCCATTCAGAACCATATGGAGTTTGTTTTCTAAGTTGTGCATTTGTAGGTGTAATAGCATTACCTAAAAATGTAGGTACAAATAACTCGTTAGATGCTGTAAATATCTGTAAGTCTCTGTTAGAAATCAAATGACGTATTTCATTTACCTCACCTGTAGCGGCAATGAGTTGGATTGAGTCTGTATCGTTAGCTGCACCAACATCAAAGTTCCAATATTCGCCTGTTTTAGACATCCAAATGGCGTCAGGTTGGGAGGAAGTGCCGCCAAATACTAGTCTATTTTCATGGAACGTAACCGCTACAGGGAAACCTCTCACACTTGAGAAGGTTTGCTCTTGCCATTCTAATGTTGCTGCACCTGATGTTATTTTTATAGTAGCACCACCACCATCTTCACTTGCATTAGCTGTCCCATTAGCTTGAAAAGTATATGTATTTGCATCAATAACAGTTTGTATTACTTCAGAATTATTTAAATTAGAAGTTGATATTCCACCAACAGCAGCAGCATCAGATATAACAATAGTCTCACCGCCTTTAAAACCATGAGCAACATGAGTAACTTCTACTATGTCACTACCTGATGCAGTTCTTAATGCGTTGTTTATAAGTGTTTGTTGTAATGTCTTAAGTATTGTGCCTGTAGCTGTAGTAGCATTTGTTACAGCAGTTATAAGTATTTCAGACTCATGATATTTAAAACGTGTACCAACATGACCTGATACAAAGTAATCAGCACTAGTTGTTAAAGTTTTACCTGTGCCAGCCGCAGTTGCATTAACTGCTAATGTAACACCTGTATCTTGAAAATAGTAATAAGGTTGGAATGTATCGGTTACTGTAGAACCTGACGTTAATGTATCAAATGCTTTTACTTCTATTTGGAAAGATGTTGCGTCTGTACGCACTAACAAACGTGGTTGAAATAATCCATGACATATCCACATAATATCACCGCTTTGAGCAAATGAATATTCATGAACATAAGTTTTACTAAAAGGTAATGCATCACCATCAACGTCAGCAGTTAGTGTAGCAATTAAACTTGTTACACCAGTTGATTGTACTACACGGAATACCCTTAGTTTAGCATTTTCTAACGAAATTATATACTGATTATCGTCAGAAAATATAAAAGGTATTAACCTACTTTGCGTATCAGTACCCCCAGTAAAATTAGTAACAGTTAAACGTGTACTATCTGTTGTACTTACTGTTAAATTAATACCAGATTGAGGGTAATCTCTTACAACAGTCACAACTGCTGCACTTGGATTAGCTACTGTAAATCCTGATATTGCATTTATAGCTGCAAAAATAAGGTCTGCCGTTACATTATTAGATGTATTAGGTTTATAATAATGAGTATTACCAGACGCAGCAGTAGGAGTACCAGAACCAACTGCTTCTGATTCTAGTATAATTTCTGTTCCATCATGTGTTAAAAACTTTATTTGAGTACCAACTGCAATATTAGCATAATCAGAAACAGTTATAGTAAATGATGTTTGCTCTACAGTAATATCATATTCGTAAATGCGTTCTGTACCAGCACGTTTTATAACACCACCTTCACTCCTAAGTAAAAAGTTTTCTACACGTTGAGCAGAAGAATTATACACAGCAGTATCTGTTCTCGATATTGCTGACGGACTTATTTCTCCAAATTGGAAGTTATTAACTGGTACTCTTACTTTTCGCATTAGCTACGCCTTTGAGTAATATACCTACTAGTATTAAATTTCCTAGTTGTTTGTTGTTGAGCATCACTTGATCTAGCTTTAGCCATAGATAAAACAGCTTTTTCTTCCATCATACCAGCCATTGCTGTGTCTCGAGCTATAGATACAGCAAACATACTAGCCAAAGTATATTCAACAGCTATCGTAAAATACGAAGGCCAATCAACTTCTAAAGCTCTAAATGTATAATCAGCAATTAAAGTCTCTGTACTACCAGCGTCACAAAATACTTTATCTCCATAGGTTTGATACTCTATAGGAAAGTCATTTACTGTAACTGCGTGTAACATTATTAAGTTTGATGGTAACTGATATGCTGCATCATATCTTCCTGTAGGTGCGTCAGACAATAGATTAAGCTGTGCTTGTTCTGTTGCAAAACGCCATCGACAATTTGTTAATGCCGCTCTTGCTATATCTTCATACATATTAGAAGCAACCAGTGCTTCATTAGTAGAATCTTCAAAAGACGTAATAGGCTCTGCGCCTATCAGTATTAAAGCCCTTGAAGAAACATCAATCGATGAGTTTGCCGCTGTTGCCATATGTAATTTAGGGGGCCGTTAAGCCCCCCAATCCTCTAATCGCCGTCTGTTTCTGCTATAGCAGTGCCGTCAGAAACGTCCACAACACTACCAGTATTACTCAACACAGTTACCATATTGGTTGTTGGCGTGTTAGTATCGTGAACATAAATTAAATCACGAACACCTAACATATTAGCCGCATCATTAAAGTAACCAGCAGTATTAATAGTAGCAATAGCATCCGTGGTTGTATAACGCCACATATTGCCATTTGAATCTCCAGCTAATCTAGAGAGTCCACTTGCCGCATAAGCCATTTTAAAGTCCTTCCTTTATTATCCGTTATTATCAAGAACTTCGTAGATACCATTGTCGTCTATTGCAACAGACCCCATTGACATCATTGAAGTGGTGAGATGAGAAGCTTTCTCAGGGATATAGTTTACCTCTGTAGAAACATCAGCGTTGATACCAAGACCAATAGCTGAAGTATGGTAAGCCATATTCTTACCACCAGCTATTGCTGCTGTTGAGAATATATTAAAGCCTAAGAACTTCTTCATTGTCATGCCACCAGCAAATGGTAGATTTTGGTCACCAACAAAATCTGACGATGCAAACTCTGTGATTAAGAATAAATCAGCAAAACCTTTAGGGTGCATTGCTAAATATCTTTGACCATCTTCTGGTACTTCTGCTGCGCCCATAGTTTCAAACAATGAAAGCAAGTCAGCTTTTTCTACAGCAGAACTTGTGTCATGGATTTGTGTACTATTTGCACCAGCATCTAGGGCCGCAACAATTATTGCATCTGTTTTACGACCAAGAGCCGCAGCTGCAGATGTAGCTACTGCTTGACGCTCATTGATATTTATTTTTAACTCATCGAGTTTATCAATGTATTCAGCGGCATAGTAGTCAGCCATTGTTGCTTCAACGGTTGTGTGCGCTAGCTCCATAGGAGTAACCATACCGTTACGAGATTTAGTTGATGCTTCACCTGTTCCAATTTTTTGGAACCTAGCTACGCTACCAGTTACATTGGTAGACCTAACTGTGTTACGCAGTTTAGAACCCATACGCTGATACGCTAAATGCACATCGGACTCAAACTGCTTGATGAAGGCTGTGTCGATTGAATTTGCCATTACGACTATCCTTTTCAATTAAGTTGCACTATTTTGTATCTTGGGTATCTGCTTCACATGGTCATTGTAGGTATCCTAAAGGGCTACTCAATGTATTACAGGCCGTGATGTTAAATTATAAACATTTTTTTTTAACAAATTGCAACGTACAAAATGCACATAATCAATATTTTGTCCTTTTATGACAGCTTCTGGCTCAAAACCTAGCCAAATTGCCCAGTTTAATATAGATTCATGACATTCTAATACGTTCATATTCAACTTATAATAGTCATTATGTAGGAAATTTACTAAGTCTGGTGAGGCTTTTAGGAAACTAAACCAATTTTTTTTCATATCTTCTGCAAACATTGCCCACATAAAACCTGTTTGCTTACCATCAGGCTCTACTCCAGTTATGCATAAAGGTATATTATTTTTTTCTACAACATAAACACTGTCTTTTTTTACATGTTCAATTAAAAACTCTGTTGGTGCTCTATCAAATAAATCAAGTTCTAATTTATTTTCAGAACTTAGTGTTTCAGCTAATGGAATAACATGCTTCATAGAAGCAGGGACTAAAACTAATTGCCCCTGTTTCATAAGAACATTAGGTTCCATATAATTTTTTAAAACCATCTTCAATATTTTTGACATACGCTGGGTCACGTTTTGTTGGATTGTGATACCTTTCATCATTCATCATAGTGCGCAAATCACTTTCATTAATTGTAGCAGCTACATCTGTTTCTTGATTTAATGAGGGAGATTTTAAACTGTCCATAATATGTTCTAATGCAATAATACCTTCATGCGTTTCTGCCATACGTTCTATTGCTGGAATAACTTCTTTTGGAAAAAACTTTGTAGCAAATGCACTAGCTGCATCTGTTCTAGCAAGAGCTTGGTCACCAAGTTTAATCATTTCATCATCTATATTTACAGCCTCTTGACCAAAAGCTTCCATATATTTCTCAATGCCAGTTTCAAACATTTCTTGACTATAACCATTTTCAAAAGAATGTTCTGCCCACCATTGCATTAACTCACTTTCTACTGCTTCACCTTCATCTATTCCTTCTGGTAATTTATAATCACCTTTATTTTCTGGACGATTTTCATAACGTTTTACGTTTAGTTCTTCTTCTATTTCTTTGCGTAAAGATTCGTCCTTGTTACCTAATTTAGACTCTAGCTCTTTATAAGCTTTAGCTAAATCCTCACCTGTTTTGTATTTCTCAGGCAACCACTCTGGTCTATCAGGAGTTTCTACTGTTTCTACTGCTTCTGTTGCTTCTGTTGTTTCAGCAACTTCTTCTGTCGATGTATCTATAAGTGTTTCATTCATTGATTTTTCCTATGCGCGTGTTGTATACGCCTCTCTAAAAGACCAACTATATATCTCTGACCTTCTAAATGACGCAATTCCTCAGTTGTTACATTCGGGCCATTTACCATCTCTATAGTTATAGAGCGTAAATACTTTAAAACTTCCCTACCAGCAGGAGTCTCTAGCAAGGAAGCTATATTTTTGCTTACTTCTTTATCTCGCGTAGCATCTCTTTGGAATCCATCAATTCCAATATTAACTTTACTGGGCAACCATTTGTTCCTGTTCTTGTGGTTGAGCCTGTTGTTGTTGCATTGCTGCCATCTGTTGAGCCGCTTCAGCTATCTGCCTACGTTGCTCTTCATCTCGTATTAATGCGTCAGGTACACCAAACTTCTTAGCTAAATGTACCGCAGTCTCCTCACCATCGATTAACATATTAAGCATTTCGGGGCCAAATACACCACCAACTAACTCTAAGAACCTAGATACAGAACCAATATCTTGGTTGTTTTGTGCTTGTGCTAAAGGAGATACAGATTTTACCTTTACTTCTCTACCATTAACAACTGGTATTTCTATTCTACCTTGTTTTTTAAGGATATGAATGATGCGTTGCAATACAGGTTGTACTAATTCTGCTTGTAATCTACCAAATGCAGACCCCATTCTACGCGATAAATCAGCCATTCTTTCCGCAACTTCAGTAGCAGAAGCTGGTGTTCTATCAGGATTACCTAGCATATCATTGTATAAGGCGCGTTTAATATTTAACCTCATATCTCCTAATACTAATTGAGCAACATCAAAATTTCCAGCTGGTTGTATAGGTTGCAATCCAGCAGAGCCAATACCCTTTGGTATTATACTGCCTGGGACTAGCTGGATAGTATCTACGTTTACTACGCCATCATCTTCCATTTGATAGATACCAGAAATAGACATCTGTGCGTTTTCCAAGATAAGCTCAATAGTAAGGTTAGTAGTTTTAATTGCACTAAGAGCGTTCATAAGTGGGCCACGACCATATACTTCACCAGCACATTTAGACCAACGGAAACAAATAAACGGATTAGAACCTACACCTTCCATTTTATTATAGTAAACAACACATTTAGTTGTCATACATATAACGTAATGGAGATGTGCTTCCTCATTTTTTGATGCATAATCTCTGCACACAATCTCCAAAAGTGTTGTTGTTTTTTCGCCAGCATTATTAATCATGTTAGTAATTTTTGGTGGCATAGCGTAATTAGGAAACAAAATAGGTATTTGATCAAAACGTATTTTCTTTCTTTCCCTAAACACATGGTCAATTTTATCATCAGGGCCAGTATCAAGTATTACATGGGGTAAAGGTACAGCAGAAAATACTACAGGATTTAAAGAGTCACCCTCTTCAACTACGAGTACACCAGTACCTACAGCTAAATCCATAAAAGATTCATGCACTTCTTGGGAAAAGTTAGAGTTTTGTATTATCTCGAATACATATTCTGTTACTTCATCGAGGTCATTATTAATCGGGTCACGCTCATTCTTAGGTATTTCAGAACCAGCCACAAGGTCAGCCCACCTAGCAAAATTGGGAACAATACCAGACTGCAAACGAGAAGCGAACTCTTGTACACCCACCACAGCAGTCTCGTCAAATATTTTATCATCGCGTCTTTGACCAACATGCTCATGGTAAAAAGATTCTCTCATAGGTAAAGCGTATTCGTAACATTCCTCAAACAAAGGCACAAAGTTTTCTCTTAAACTCTTAGCTTTTTCGTATCGCTCCATGTACTTTTTAGCGACTGGGTCGTCACCATAGTCACTGGTATTTTCCATTAACTAAACCTACCTGTGCCAAAATCACTTTTATTATACATCATAGATGAAATTAATGTTGGCCTACGCCTTTTACCACCTCTTCCAGCTTCTCTACTTTTTTGAAATCTTTCTGTTACTGCTTGTTCTTTATCTTCTTGTTTTTGCTCAGTAATTCCAGTTTGAATAGCTTTTTTCTTTTCAGCTATTTCTGCTTGTTGAGCTTTTGCCAATTTAGCGACATTTGGATCAACCTTTGGTTTTAAGAAATTTAAGCACATTTTAGACTCCTTTAATTAATTATTTACTTTCTATGCACAAAAAAAAATAATTTACAACCTATTTCTACATTCTAGCCCATAATCCCTGTCGTCTTCGTGGCTTATTAGTACGTGCAAATACATCAAAGTTGCGTTGTACTACTGTAGCTTGCGCTGGTTTCTGGTTACTTATAAGGTTTCTGCCCTCTCCAGCCCCTAGCAATAGGTATTGTAGTGCGTCATGTATGTGTGAATACATGTTCTTATCAGGTTTATCTGTGTATCGCTCGCCTGATACCTCCATTCTGCGGTAGGAGTATCCACCTTCAAAGCCCTTTATGAGGGATGAACACCGTCTATCAATGAGAAAAGCAGGTTTACCTTCGGACATTTTATTTAACTGTGAGGACACCGCCTCAAGTCTAAGGTCTACAGAGTTACTTGGTGCTGGTACTGCTCTTAGCCCTGCTCCCCTTAATATGTGGAAGGGTGTGGATTCATCTGTCTGCGCTCTGAAGTCTCCAGCAGGGTCACCAAAGATAAGAACATCAGGGCAGTCAGGGAAGCGTGTAGCTAGTTCCTCTCTTAGTACCTCTGCAAATCTAACAATGCCCATATCAATTGCTACAATTTCTGACTGTATAAGCCATCTGCCGCGTACCTTTTGACCTAATACTGCCGCTGGTGTTAGCCCAAAGTCTATACCAACGTATAAGGGCAATGAAGCAGCAACTGGGATTTCTTCTTTAGCAACGTGTGTATCAGTAACAAACATAGA
>TARA_R110002012_G_scaffold313726_1_pt1 | contig 17167 bp, 26 predicted proteins | sample TARA_R110002012 | Tara Oceans TARA_R110002012 (sample SAMEA4396515) | marine metagenome | biome: Westerlies Biome; feature: [DCM] deep chlorophyll maximum layer (ENVO:01000326); material: water (ENVO:00002006), including particulate matter (ENVO:01000060) such as... | depth 40 m
GGGGAAAGGGGAACTCTGACCATCAGCCGATTTGTGCAACAGAGTCTGTCAGAGTGTCCTTTCAGAACGAGAGAATGTAAGGGGAGATGTAAGGGAAGAGTATCGCGATGAGGATCACAGCTGTTGCACTCCAGAGAACTGAGCGCATTGCGGTGCGGTTCATCGGGCGAGCACAAGTGCCATCTGCGCAGCGGACGGGACGGTAAGCTTTATAGAAACCGTATCCCAGGAAAGCGGCTGCGAGGCCGAAAGTATACCATTTGTAGGCGTAGAGAGCACCCATTTGCGCAATGAAAACCCCGCTTACTCCGAAGCTGACAAGCACCAGTGGCAGGATGCAACACGAGGTCATGGCCAGTGCGCCAAGTGCTGCCATAGCGGTGGCAGTCCAGCCGCGGCCTTCCGGGACGTCGGATGCGTCCTTCGGCATTACAGAATTTGTGGTTTCCATGCAGGTGTCTCCTTGCGGTCATCTGCCATGAGATTTAGGCTCTGTAGGTGATACAGGCTCAAGGGCTATCCGAATGGGAAAAGATCACGTCTCCGTGAAGCCGATGCAGCGAGCGGCTCTCGCCCGCGCCACGGGATGCAACCTTGAAACTATCCGCTATTACGAGACCATTGGCGTTATGCCCGACCCGCCTCGTGATCCGAATGGTTACCGCAGCTACAGCGAGGATCACGTGCGCCGATTACGCTTCGTAATGCGTGCGCGTGATCTGGGCTTTTCGCTCGAGGAAATCCGGGGGTTGCTGAGCCTTGTCGACAGCCACAGTCAGACCTGTGCTGAAGTGGAGGGGATCGCCTCCGCCCATCTTAAAGATGTGCAGGACAAAATTACCGACCTGCAACGGATTGCGAAAGCATTGAGTGACACGGTGGCACAATGCAGCGGCACCGATGTTCCGGAATGCCCCGTCCTGAACGCCCTGCTGGGCTGAAGCTACCTGTCCTTGGGTGGTCTGCGCATGAACTCCACGGTATTCGCATGTCCGATGAAGCTGTCATTCCTCCTCCGAACCCACCCGATCGCTCCCTTCGGCCGGCACGAAAGGAACCTTCTTGCGTATAGCCGCGATTGACTGCTTTCGGCCCTTCTGGACGGGAGCCTTCGCAGGCGCAGCGACGATCAAGCAAGTGCAGCGAAAGGCGGCAAGGTCCGCACATGCGACCTTCACCTGCAACTCAGCGGCGTTTGGGTGGGCGGGCGGCGACGAACGGCAGGAAAGAGCCCTCATTGAATGTTTTCCGCGATGCGGCCAAGGTCTGCTCAAGGGAAAAGCTGCTTGACCCTCCAGTCGGCGGAGGGTCCAGAATAAGCGCTAAATATTCAGTGGAATAAAAGATACTTATGGACATCACTGATCAAACGCTGCTGCTTGCATTTGGCCTCGGCTTGCTCGGTTTTGTCGAACCCTGCACAATCGGTGCCCATATGCTGTTTCTGGGAAGTCAGAGAACCCGACCGATGGGTCAGCGGCTCAACGCAGCGTTGATCTTTCTTTTGGCAAGGCTCGCCGTCATGGGCGGGTTTGGCGGTATGATCGTTGTGCTCGGTCAGCGCCTTATCGGGTTGCAGACAGGCGCATGGCTCATTTTCGGTGCGATCTATCTTGGCCTTGGGGTGACGATCCTTGCGGGTTGGGACAAACCAATGCGTCGCCGCATCGGGGTCGCGCCGGATCGCTGGAAAATGGCCTCAAGCCCGATGCTTCAAGGGCTGGCGTTCGGACTGAACATACCAGCTTGTGCTGCGCCGATCCTTTTTGGACTTATGGGCACGGCAACAGCGATTGGATCAGCCAGTATGGGTTTTTTGATGATGGCAGTCTTCGCTCTTGCGCTGTCGCTCCCGTTGATCCCGCTCTCCGTTATCCCTGGTCTTGCACGACCCCTCGACCGGGTTGCCGTATGGCTGCGGCCCCGACGCTGGTTGCTGGGCGTGATCTTTGTTGGCCTCGGTATCTGGTCGATATGGTTTGGATTGTTTGTTGAGCCTGTGGATTGGAGTGGGACATGACCCCCTGCCGCCGCTTCTGGCATGTGGCAGGCGCAGGCAATGCATTCCAGGCTGGTTCGGCTGCGGTGGACAGTGGAACAGTCATGTCTGCGCTGGTCTTTCAGTTGACAGGCAGCACTATCGCCGTAGGCGCGGTTTCCACAATTCTGCGGCTCGGTTGGCTTCTGCCCCAACTTTTCGTCGGCTATCTCGCCGGTCGCGGTGCGTCCTCAATGCCATTCTACATCGTGGGCGCGTTCGGAAGGACCGCTGCTATTGCTCTGCTCGCAATCGTTCTGTGGACCGGCGCGGTCGCTGGTTGGAGTGATGCCGCGCTTGGTGCTGCGACCCTTGGGCTTTGGGTTCTCTACGCTTTCCTTAGCGGGATCGTGGGCGTTCCTTACAATGACATTGTTGCGCGGTCCGTTTCGTCGGAACGCCGGAGCCGGATGCTCTCGGTCCGCTTTTTCGGCGGCGGCCTCGTAGCACTTCTTATAGCGGTGGTGGCGGACAGGCTTCTGCGAACGCTTGATTTTCCGATTTCCTATGCTGCGGTGCTTGGGATTGCAGCGCTCCTGATGTTGCTCTCGTCCCTCATTTTCACTGCAATGGGAGAGCCTGAGCAGAAAGCATCTTCAAAAGCGGCCACAAGCTTCATGGCCTATTTGGGCGAAGGTGTAATGACGTTCCGGGACGATCCGGTGTTCCGCCGTTTCGTCTTTGCGCAATGGTGCGGAGGCGCTGTTCTCATAGCCGCTCCTTTTTTCATCGTTGCGGCCGACAGCCTTGGGATAGGCTTGGAGAACGTCGCGCTCCTACTCGGTGCCCAGACCATCGGAGCACTCGCGGGAAATCCCCTTTGGGGCTGGTGGGGCGATAGCCGGGGCAAATTGAGTTTGATGCGCGGGATAGCAATTGTCCGCGCTACTCCGCCAATCGCCCTTCTGGTGCTTCTGCTGTTACCCCTCCCGGCGGAGGCGGTCGTGCCTATCCTGTTCGTCGTATTCTTCATTCTCGGCGCAATGGCGAATGGCTTAACGATTGCGGTAATCGGACTGCTGATGGAAATATCGCCAGATGACCGACGCCCAGCGTATAGCGGGTATTTCAATGCGCTGACGGCACCGGCCTTCGTCTTACCACTTGTCGGGGGCTTCGCCGTCGCAGCCTTCGGATTATGGATCGTATTCGCGACCGCGCTTGCTGCCGCAATAGGCCAAGCAACGTTTCTCTTGCGCGTTGATGTGAAAGAATGAAGTGAATAGGCGGGACGTCTCGACTGTCCGGCGGGAAGCGGACAGTCGGCCAATGTCCGCTCCGTCCGCACAGGCGACTTCGAACTGTAATCTCAACGCCGTTTACGGTGCGACAGTAGCGAATGGCGGGAGCGAGCCCAAACTGACCGCGCATGGGTCGGAGGCCATCGCAGTTGCAGCACAAGGTGATCCGAAAAGGATGGCCCAAACCTGCCGTCCGCGCTACACCTACATGCTGCTACGCAGCTTACCTAAAGCAGACACTGATGCGTTGCCCAGCATGATCGGCTCCCATGATCCATTCAGCGGAGCTTTCTCCGATTGCCGCAGAGCCGTGATACAGGCGCGGAAGTGATGTGACACTCGAAATCTTGCCCCCGCTCTTTTCGGCCGTGCTGCGCTGAGGAACTGGTCGAACCAACCAGCCGCGATACATACTGCACACTCTACGATACCAGAGTTTGATCCCTTGGAAGGACTTCACATGACCCTCACACGCCGCCGCCTTCTGGCCTGTTCCGCGAGCTCATTCGTCGCTGCGCCATTCGCAGTTTGGGCTGAAGAAAAGCCTACCATCCACGTGATGAAAGATCCCAATTGCGGGTGCTGTTCGGCTTGGATCGAAATCTTGGAAAAAAACGGTTTTGCCGTAACCACTGAACGCAGCTTTGGGACGCTGTTGATCCGGCACAAGTTGGACAGCGGCATCCCGCAGAACATGGCCTCGTGTCACACCGGCGAGATTGAAGGTTATATGATCGAAGGTCACGTTCCGCCCGCCGACATCCGCAAACTGCTGGCCGAGCGCCCGGATGCCATCGGCCTTGCCGTGCCGGGGATGCCCTATGGCTCACCAGGTATGGGGCCAGAAGATGAACGCGAAGCCTATGAGGTCTTTCTAATCTTTAGGGACGGCAGCACAAAAGTGTTTTCGCATTACGACGCTGCATAGGGCACTGCGCTGAAACTTGCTGCAAAGTATGGCGACAGGAACCTCAGCGCCAATCTATTGGTTTGCACTGCGTCAACCAAAGCAAGGAGTAAGATCATGCAAGTTCAGGACATCATGACGAGCAATCCCACCTGCTGCGACCCCGATACTTCGATTCAGGAAGCCGCTGCCCTTATGGCTGAAAAGTCGGTCGGCTCCATTCCGGTGCTCAATGACGCCGGTGAGCCCGTTGGCATCGTGACGGACCGCGATATCTGCTGTGGTGCCGTTGCGCGGGGCAAGACGGTCGAGACGCCGGTTTCAGAAATCATGTCGAACGACCTTCTGACCGTGTCTGCTGACGACGACGTTGAAAGCTGTTGCAACAAGATGGAAGAAAAACAGGTTCGGCGTAGCGTGGTCACCGACGAAAGCGGTAAATGCTGTGGCGTCGTCGCCCAAGCGGACGTCGCCCGGGAGGCCGGTGAAGCGGAGACCGCAGAGTTGGTGGAAGAGGTTTCGCAACCTAAAGAGAAATCGGGCTGCTGCTGACAACGCAATGAGCCCAACGGTTCATCCGGATAAGGGCTGTCCGTTTTTTGCCAATGGAAAAGATTAGAACGCGGCGTTGGACCGCGTTCTGGTCAAGCCAACAGAAAGAGATACGGCAGATGGCTCACGATCACGCTCATATAGATCCCGAGAGTGGTGACCGCAGGGTATCCATTGCGATTTGGGCGAATGCGCTGCTTACAGTGGCACAGATCGTCGGCGGGATTTTCGCCGGTTCTCTGGCGCTCATTGCTGATGCGCTGCATAACTTTTCTGACATGGCCTCATTGGTCATCGCCTTTGTCGCCCGAAAAATCGCGCGACGTCCAGCGGATGAACGCATGACCTTCGGCTATGGCCGCATCGAAGTCGTTGCCGCCCTGATCAACTACACCACGCTTATTCTTGTCGGGCTTTACCTGATCTATGAAGGCGGGATGCGCATGATTGATCCGCCGCAAGTCGCGGGTTGGACTGTCGTGATTTTGGGAGGGGTCGCGCTTGTAGTCGACACTCTTACGGCGCTGCTGACCTACTCAATGCAAAAGGGCAGCGTGAACATTAGAGCGCTGTTCCTGCACAATTTATCGGATGCTTTGGCTTCAGTGGCGGTGATCATCGGTGGCACCCTGATCATCCTTTACGATCTTCGGTGGGTTGATCCTGCCATCACCATCGGCATTGCCCTTTATATCCTATACCTCGCTCTAAGTGAGATCGGCGATCCTATACGTATCCTGATGCTGGGCAGCCCGCCTGATATGGATGCGGGTGCGGTGCTTGAAGCGATGACGAACGTCGAGGGTGTCCGCGATGTGCATCACGTTCACCTATGGCAGATGCAAGAACATGAGGTCGCACTCGATTGTCACGTGGTTTTGGAAGGAACCGGTTTCGAGGACCTTGAATCTACAAAAGATACCCTCAAAGGAATATTGGCAGACGACTTTGGCATCACCCATTCAAGCCTTGAGTTTGAAACCCTCGGCAATGCGCATGAGAATGCATCACTGTTCGGTCATGCGGATCGGCGAAAGAGTAAAGGCTAAGGAACCGGCACAGATTGAGCGGCAGCCGAACTTGCGAAGGTTTCGCGTCGCCTTGCGCAGCGTTCCGCCGATATGAGCGCATTCCGTCATTCTTCCGCTTTCCTTTTTCGACCAAGGATCGACATTTCAACAACGTGTCCCTATATCACCGTCATGCGCATTCTGCTTCGCCTTGCCACGTTCTGCCTATCATTCGTTTTGCTAACGGGTGTGTTGGCGCATGATCTGGCGGCGGCGAACATGTCGATGGAGATGTCCGGCATGACCGTATCCTCGACAATTGATGAGGGAGAAGCCTGCGCAGCTTGTTTGCCGGGGGAGCAAAGCGAGGTTGTCTGCGACATCGATTGCACGGCTCCTGTCTTTATCTTTTCGCAGATGCATCAGTCCCCCATAGAGAGCGTTCAGCGCTTCTTCATGTCTGCGCCAGCGGATCTTAGCCTTGACGGGCTTAATCCCGGGTCTGACCCTTTTCCACCACGAACCACCTCCCTGAGTTGACCGGCCGCACCGAAGGGTGACGGCCCGGTCTCGCGTTGATTGCTGCCAAGCGGCGGCAAAGCGATCGACCTTATCCGTCACTTTCGGGAACGACCTTCATGTCACTTTATCAACCGCGCGATATTTCGCGTAGACGTATGCTGTCCAGCGGACTCGCCACCATGGGCGCAGCGCTGATCCTGCCTCATGCCTCATTTGCAACCACACAGGGAGCGGCGATCCGGGCCCTTGGATACGAGGACAGATCATTGATTGCCGCGTCTGAGCACGCTCTCTGGCGTGTTTCGACGACAAACCAAATAAATGAACTGCCTCTTGATCAGACAGTCACCGCGTTCGCCAGCCACCCCGAGGCTTCGGGCACTCTTTTTGCGGCGGTCGAGCCAACCGGCCTCAGGCGCAGCCGCGACGGCGGACGCACATGGACCGACGCCGGTGCAGGTTTGCCTCCTGCCCCCGTTACTGCTCTGACCCAAGCGGCCCTTGAGCCAGATATGCTCTATGCGGCTGTGTCGGGTGACGGGCTCTGGCGCAGCGAAGACGCCGGGGAAAGCTGGGAGTTCGTGATGGACCGGCCCTATCTGAACGGAGCTGAGCAGGAGGTGTTCACGCTCATTTCTGTGGGAAATCCTACTGGCATGGGCGGCATCTGGCTCTATGCCGGAACTGAGGCAGGACTAACCCGCGTGCCCGATTGTTTTTGCCGCTGGCAGGATGTGACGGCGGGCAATGCCATGGATGCGCTGGTCGAGGGAGAAGCGCTGCCGCCCACGACACCGCTGCCTGTAGGGCAGCCAGTCCCACATCTCGCGCTCTCGCCCAAAGCACCGGAGCTACTCTACGCCGGCCTCGAAAGTGGCCTTTGGGCTTCGGCAGACGCTGGCGTGAATTGGTTGCTGGTAGCAGATGGGAAAATCGACGCACTGGCTGTCGATCCTGCCGATCCTCAGCGTCTGACCGTCGTTCGCGACGGCAATCTTTCTGTCAGCCGCGATGGCGGTCTGACGTTCGACACTCTCGACATCTTTGAAGGAGACAAAAATTGAACAGTAAATTCACCCTCGGCACGGTTGCCGCAATCACAGTCGCCGGCATCATTGGTTTTGCCACCTTCGGCATGGCCGAAAGCGACAGAGCGCCTGACATGGATACCGCTGCGATCACCGCTCCGGCTGACCGCCAGATGACCATTTGGCGCGATCCGTCCTGTGGCTGCTGTGACGCTTATGCCGATTATGCGGAAGAAAACGGTTATCATGTCACCCGCATTGACGACCGCGATTTCGACAAGCGTTCTGTCGAAATTGGCGTGCCGGAACAGGGGCTCGGTTGCCACCTCGCTGAGGTCGATGGCTATTACATCAGTGGTCTGGTCCCTGTGGAGGTCATTCAACGCCTAACGTCTGAACGCCCCGAGATCACCGGCATTACGCTGCCAGGTATGCCCAGCAACGCACCCGGCATGGCGGGCAAGAGTGGCACCCTCAAGACCTATGCCTTCGGCGAGGACGGCGTGACCGTGTATTCAAATGAGTGAGAGCGGAATGATGGAAATGATGAATGGCCCAATGTCGATGGCAATGATGATGGGGTGCGGCGCATTGATGATCCTGGTCCTGGCCGCGCTGGTGCTGGGCGTGTTGGCTCTGGTCAAATACCTGAGGCTCTCGGCATGAGAGCGTTGATCGTAGCCGCTGTGGTTGGCATCACGGGCGCCGCGGCGGTTGCTGTCTGGGCCGGGGGGAAGGAAGACGCCCCCCCGGCGCTCACCGTGCTTGGCGTGCCTGTGGATGCGGAGATGATTGATCAGGGCGCTGATCTCTATGCGGAGAACTGTGCCTCCTGTCACGGCGCAGACCTCGAGGGCCAACCGGACTGGCGCAGGCGGCTCGAAAATGGTCGCATGCCCGCGCCGCCGCATGATGAAGCGGGTCATACATGGCACCATGCCGATCAGCAGCTTTTCGACATTACCAAGAACGGGCTGGCCTCGGTCGTGCCGGGTTATCAAAGCGATATGCCGGTGTTCGACGGCATTTTGACTGATGCCGAGATCACGGCGATCCTTGGCTATATCAAGAGCACATGGCCCGAGCGGGAACGCGATTATCAGGCCGAGATCACCTCCAAGAACGAGGAAGGCTCATGAGCAACTCGGATCAAGCTGCACCAAAGTCGCGATGGTCCCTTCTGATCACTGCACTTCCTGCGGCGGTCTTCGTCGCCATCGCGGCGGCTTTCCTATGGGGACTGTTTAACAATGAAGACAGCCTTCCCAGCACCATGATCGGCCGGGACATACCAGAGTTTGATTTGCCTCCAATCGAAGGACGCGAAAACGGGTTGTCGACATCAGATCTCCGCGGCGAAGTTTCACTCGTAAATGTCTGGGCCTCCTGGTGCGTGCCATGCCGGGTCGAGATGCCGCTGCTGGTCAAGCTTTCTCAGACCGGCAGCGTGTCAATCCACGGCATCAACCTAAAGGACAAGCCAGCCGCCGCACGCAGGTTTCTCGCAGAACTCGGCGATCCCTATGACCGGATCGGTGCGGATAGCTCTGGCCGGGCCTCTATCGACTGGGGGGTTTACGGAGTGCCGGAAACCTTTGTGATCGATTCAGAAGGTCGCATTGCTTACAAACATGTTGGCCCCTTCGACCGGCACTCTCTGGAAAACGATATTCTTCCAGTGGTGCGGCGTTTGCAACAGGAGCAGGGGGCATGAAGCGGCGCGGTTTTCTTGGCGGCGCACTGGCGCTCGGGGCCACGCCGGCTGCGGCGCGTCCTGTCATGGCCGAGCACAACACGCCTTTACCAATGCTCTCGCCGCCGATCACCGACGTGAGGGGCCGGAACCTGACTTTGTCAGATTTCCGGGGACGCACGGTGTTGCTTAACATCTGGGCGACATGGTGCGCCCCTTGTCGTGATGAGATGCCAACCCTCGACAGACTACAGGCAAAGCTTGGCGGGTCAGAGTTTCATGTGCTCGCCTTGTCGATCGACCGGGGTGGTTTCGACACCGTCCGCGCATTCTATTCCGACATCGGCATTCAGCATCTCGCTCTCTACGCCTCGGATCAATTGAGGGCGATGATGGCTCTTGGCGTTGTCGGCTTGCCGACGACACTTCTTGTTAGCGCCGAAGGCCGCGAAGTCGCCCGCAAAGTGGGACCGGCCGATTGGGACAGCCCAGCGGTAATCTCTCAAATCAAACGCGTCATTTCTAAAGGATGAACCCAACAGTGACCCAAATTTCAAACAACGATAGGTCAGCAAGTGCGATCCCCGTGCCTTCGCGGCGACAGACCCTCATGCTGACTGGCTTTGCCGCTATCGGTGGCGGCGCTGCGCTCAACTGGGACTGGCTGACTGCTGTTGGTGCGGCGCCTTTGATCCTTAGCCTCGCCCCTTGTGCCGCTATGTGCGCTCTGGGGCTTTGCATGCGCGGCGGCTCTGCCGGCTGCGCTAAAAACGATCCGACAATCAAGCCGGACACCACGACAGACTAACACTCAACCCAAAAAGGAACTGACATGACTTACAAAATGAAAATCACCGCTGCTGCCCTGACCGGCATGATGTTGGCCGCTCCCATCGCTCAGGCACAAGATGCAAAACCAGAAGCGGACGATATGCCGATGGCCGAAGGTCACAGCATGAACGGCGAGATGCCCGGCATGAAAAACATGGAAGGCATGAAGGGTATGGAAGACATGATGCCCATGATGAAAATGATGTCCGATATGGGGCCGATGATGGAAGCCTGCACAGAGATGATGCAGTCCATGACCGACCACATGAATTCTGCGCATGGCGAAGATCAACAGGGCTGAACCTCGGTCCGCCCGTCTGACTGGCGGGCGGATCATTCTATTGAAAGAAGTATCATGACTAAGATTATGCCGGCCCGTCGTCGGCTACGCATTGCCTTGTGGACGAGTGCTATCGCCACCGCCGTTCTTGTTGCGGGCCTTGTCCTGCTGCGCCCGGACCACGTTCCTGCCGGCCAAGCGGTCTATCGCGGCGACGCTGACATCCGTTCAGAATTCTCGTTGCTCGACCACAACGGTCAGGTCGTTAGCCAAAAGGACTACGCAGGCCGCTGGCAGCTTGTGTTCTTTGGCTTCACCCACTGCCCAGATATCTGTCCAACCACCTTGGCATATATGGGTAACGTGCTGGAACTGCTGGGCCCTGAAGCTGATGAGATTGCTCCGCTCTTCGTGACGGTCGATCCAGAGCGCGATACGCCTGCGGTTCTGAAGGAGTATGTCGCGAACTTTCACCCGAATCTGATCGGGTTGACCGGAAGCGAGGACCAAATCGCCGAGGCGACCGAGGCCTTCAAGGTTTACAACGAGAAAATTCCCGCAGAAACGACGCCCCACGGATACATGATGGCCCACGCCGGCCATATTTACCTGATGAACCGCAAGGGTGAGTTTGACGCTTTTTTTCTTGAGAGCGCGCAACCAGCTGAGGAGATGGCCGAACAAATCTCCATGCGTATCGCGAAAGAGAAACGGACCCAATGACCCAAAAACACACCCCCACCACATGGCGCAGCGCCCTCTTACTTGTTGCCAGCCTACTTTTGGCCTCACCGGTTTTTGCCGATCATCCGGGTGAGAACCTTAATCAGGTGATGGCTGCCAAGGAAGCCGCCTTCGAACCGATCTTGCCCGGCGACGCACCAGACCTCGCTTGGATAGGGGCGGCGCATGAAAGCACCTCCCTCAATGATTTGAGGGGAAAGATAGTGGTTCTGAGCCTTGCGCCCGAAAGTTGTGGCGATCCTTGTGAGGCACAACGAGCTACGCTCACCGAAACGCTCACTGCGCTCAACTCCAGCGCGATGCGCGATATGGTGGTCTTTGTTACCCTTAGCGACGAGCCGCAAAGCGGTCCCGCTACGCAGAACAGGATATTCGCGCGGACGCCAGACCCCGAAAGTCTTGCCAATGCAAGCGCCGCTCTTGCTGGCATGAGTGAACGGAACGACCAAACCCCTCAGGTGCATCTGCTGAACCGCAATGGCCAGCAGGTCGGAATTTTCCACGGCGCTGATTTTGAGCCGCTTAACCTCTTGCTCTATATCAATGGGCTGACCAACACCCATCCTCATGCTGAACCCAGCTTCTGGCAGCGAATGACTGGATGGTTCTTATGAAATCTTACAGCACGGTCGCGGGCTCCCTTTGGCTTTCCGCACTTCGGCGTTTTGCCGTAATCACCTTCCTGGGGCATCTCATTTGGGAGGCAGCACATATTCCACTTTATACCATCTGGGTTGAGGGGACGTGGGGTGAGATTATCTTTGCTGCCGTGCACTGCACCGGAGGCGATCTACTGATCGCCATGAGCAGCCTATTGCTTGCCCTGTTTTTCTTTGGCACCGGCTCATGGCCGCAGAGGCGGGTATATCCTGTTTTAGGCGCAATGATGGTGACGGGGCTTGGCTACACGGTTTTCAGCGAATGGCTAAATATCGAAGTGCGCGAAGCATGGGCCTACCGCGAGATCATGCCGGTCATTCCGATCATCGACGCCGGGCTAACCCCTATGTTGCAATGGATCTTCGTTCCCCTCGCGGCCTACTTCGGCGCGGTTAGGCATTCCTCCCGGAAGGTGGGCTTGCCTGATGCTTGATGTTTCCTCTTTCGGGCTCATAGCGGCTTTGCTTGCCGGGATAATCTCCTTTGTGTCACCTTGCGTCTTACCTTTGGTCCCGGGCTATGTCTCCTATATCGCGGGACGAACTGGGGTTACTGGGTCGCATCGCAGCCGCAAACAAGCGGTTTGGTTAAGTTTCTGTTTCGTATTGGGATTTTCGACGATTTTCATAGGGCTCGGGGCTTCGGCAACGGCTCTGGGGCAAGTGCTCCTGCGTTGGCGGTTCGAGTTAAACCTGATTGGCGGCGCAATCGTAATCCTTTTTGGGCTGTTCATGCTCGGGGCCGCCCGCATTCAGGCCATGGAACGTGACATGCGTTTCGACATTGACCTTCCCGGCGGGCAGCCGGTGGCATCCTACGTTCTGGGCCTTGCTTTCGGCTTTGGTTGGACCCCATGTATCGGACCGATCCTGGGTGCGATCCTGACAGCAAGTGCTGCCAGCGCCACAGTATCAGAAGGGATCGGATTGTTGGCTGTCTACTCAGCCGGCCTTGGAGTGCCATTCCTCATCGTTGCGGCTTTTACGGAGCAGGTTGCGGCCCGTCTGCGTGCCATCGGCTCTGTCGGGCGACGGCTCCATCAGGTGGCGGGGGGGATTATGATCGTTATGGGTCTCACTATGATGACCGGACAGCTCAGCGCGTTCTCTTGGTGGATCTTGGAAACCTTCCCGATGCTGGGGCGGATCGGCTGAACTTTATTTGGAACCTTCCAGGGCTGGAAAGTGATTGTCCTCTTATAGGGTTAGTTTCGACCAGCAATAGATAGGGAAATGAGATGATGGACGGTGATATGATGGGCGGCGGGATGATGTTTGGGATGGGGATCGGCTGGCTTTTGATCATCGTGATCCTCATTTTGGTGATCGCAGCGCTGGTTAAGTATCTGCGCAAGTAAAGCAGGAGCCTGGCAATGAAGGAGTCCGACAAGCCAGTCATCGTCGTTACCGGTTCAAGCGGATACCTCGGGGCGGCGGTCGTCAAACGATTGCACGAAAAATACCGTGTCGTTGGACTGGACCGCCATTCACCGCCTCATCCCCCCCATCAGGCCGAATGTATCTGCTTTGATATTACTGACCAGGCCAGCGTCGATAAAGCTTTGGCCAGATTGCGACTGGCCTATGGCGATCGCATCGCCGCGTGCATTCATCTGGCAGCTTTCTTTGATTTGGACGGGGAGGATCACCCTGCCTATGACGCGGTGACTGTCGAGGGGAGCAAGCGCCTTCTCAAAGGTCTTCAAGACTTCGACCTTGAACAGTTCGTATTCGCCTCCACGATGCTGGCCCATGCGCCGACCACGCCCGGCGTGCCGATAGACGAAGATGCCCCGTTGGACCCCAAACTGCCCTACCGCGCCTCGAAAATTCGAACCGAAGCGATGCTGCATGAGGAAAAGGGAAGTGAGAAGCTTGTTCTCCTCCGGCCGGCCGGGATTTACGACAATGAGGGGCATTCGACCTTCCTTGCCCATCAGATTGCACGCATTTATGAAAAACGCCTGAGCGGAAACGTGTATCCCGGTGATCTGTCACGCGGACAGGCGTTTTTGCATCTGGACGATTTGCTTGACGCCATCGAACGTATCGTCGACCGCCGTGAAAACTTGCCCGAAGTCTTCCCGGTTCTGCTTGGCGAGGCGGAACCGATCCCCTTCGGCGACTTGCAACGTTTAATCGGACGTGAACTGCACGGCGAGGATTGGGTGACTTGGAACATTCCATCCAAAGCGGCCAAACTCGGGGCATGGGCAGAAAACCGTATATTCGGCGAGGATGCCTTTATTCGCGCGTGGATGGTGGATATTTCAAGCGATCACTACGAACTTGATCTATCGCAGGCCAAAGAACATCTGGACTGGACCCCAAAACACAGCCTGCGCGAAGACATGCCTGAGATGCTGCGAGGGCTGAAGGACGACCCGTATCGGTGGTATGAGGATAACGGCCTGAATGCCGCGCGGGTGTCAGCGTCCAAGGTCGAGCAGGCGGCCGAAGATAATGCCTCTGAAGTGGAGAACGACACTGCCGCCGATCGGGAAAGCGCGGTGCGCGAACACGACAAGAATATGCGGATGATGCATTTTCAGATGCTCTGGGTGCATTGGTTGGTTGCAGCATTGGGGCTTTGGCTTGCCACTGCACCGTCAGTCTTCGGCACTTTTGACCAAATTGAATTCAGCGCAGCCGTGCAGCGCGTTACTGAAGATCGCGGTCTTTGGGCGGCCTCGATGCGCAGCTGGCTCACGGCGTGGAACAACGTGTTCACAGGATTGGCAATCACAGCGCTTGCCTTCATCTCCATGAAGCCCAGCAACGGTTGGGCGCAATGGGCAAACGCGGCGCTCGGCGTGTGGTTGCTCGCCGCGCCACTGGTGTTCTGGACCCCAGATCCGGCAGTTTATGCCAATGATACGCTGATTGGCGCACTGGTAGTCGCATTAACCATTCTGATACCAATGATGCCCGGCATGTCGCGAGAAGGTATGATGGATGACGGGGACATTCCTCCTGGTTGGACCTATTGTCCGTCGACCTATGTGCAGCGTCTTCCGATCATTGCGCTCGGGGTGGTCGGCTTCCTACTTTCTCGCATCCTTTCGGCTTATCAGCTCGGTCATATCGAGGGGATCTGGGAGCCGTTCTTTTCGTCGCCATCGAACCTGAACGGCAGCGAATACATTGTCACTTCCGATGTTTCCAAAGCCTGGCCAATCGCCGACGGCGGATTGGGCGCGATGAGCTATATGTTTGAAATCTTGATGGGTGTTATGGGCAGCCGGATGCGGTGGCGCACCATGCCATGGATGGTGGCGCTCTTCGGCATCGTGGTTGGGCCGCTGGGGGTGATCAGCATTTACTTCATCATCATTCAGCCAATCGCCATCGGGACCTATTGCACGATCTGCCTGCTCGCCGCAGCTGCGATGCTGATCATGATCCCGTTTTCGCTGGATGAAATTGTGGCCATGGTGCAATTCATGATCTGGAACACCCGTCGTGGCCGCCCTTTTTGGCGGGCATTTTTCCGGGGAGACGCATTGCCGGGTTCAACAAAGGGCGGTGGCATGTCTTTTGATGAACGGCCAAGCGAGATTGCTCGGCAGGCCGCGCGCGGTGTTACGGTGCCTTGGACATTGGGAGTGAGCGCCGCCATTGGAGTATTCCTCATGCTGTCCCGTGGTATCTTTGACAATGAGATGCCATTGGCGGGGAGCGATCACCTCGTCGGTGCCTTGGTGGTTACCACAGCTGTCATAGCTTGGGCTGAGGTCGCACGGCCGCTGCGGTTCCTCAATATAGGTTTTGGTCTGTGGCTCATCCTGGCACCTTGGCTGCTTGGCGGGGGCACTTTGGCGGGCAGTCTCATCGGTGTCTCTTCAGGCCTCGCTCTGCTTGCACTGAGCTTGCCGCGCGGAAAGCGAAGTTCGGAACACTACGGAACTTGGGATCGCTACATCGTCTGAATTCAGAACAAACTCAAGTCTGCCCACAGCGGCAATGATATTTCTATTAGAGACATGTGCATTTTCGGTCTCGGATAGCCGCAACACATCCTCTCGTGGATGGAGTAAGTCTGGGAAGGGCTGTTCCCAGGGGGTCGAATAGTGCTGTCTCGCGAACGCGAGCATTGCGGCCAGTTTGGGCCCTAAGTGAACTTGCATCGGCACAGCACTCTGTCTGTTCCGTTAACGGGTCTGCCAATGATGTCGCCGCTAAAACGAAATGGTTAGCCTCAATAGCTTCGGCAAGCATCAACACGAACGGCAGTTAAAGCCAGTAGCGCATCGGCATCCCGGATGAGGTCGACAACTCGGCTGTCCGCGAGACGATACCGAGCGAACCGACCTTCGCTGCGGCGGCTGACCAGCCCACACTCGAGCAGGCAGCGTAGATGATTTGAAACATTGGGTTGCCCCAACCCTGTATTAGCGACGATTTCCTGCACGTTGCGTTCGTCTGACAACAGCGCATCCAGGATCGCCAGACGACTTGGATCACCAAGGCCCCGGAAGAGCTTTGCCCTCAGCGCCAGAGTATCTGATGCCGAAAGATCGTCTTGAAGTTCTTGCTCAGTCACATCATTATCCACTGATACGTCGGCGGCGACCGTATAGTCCGCCATTCCCAGTTGGATCGCACATGTGTCAGACTGATAACAACACGTTGCCCACAGCATCTTCGCTGATCAAGATGCGTGTGCAGGGCATGGACTGCGCCAAGGATGCGGCCGAGATTGAACGTGCGGCTCGATCTGCGGGGGTAGCCGAGGGCGATGTAAAGGTATCTACCGCCACCCACGTCATTACCCTGCGGATTGCGGAGGGCGACCTGCCCAAGGTGCAACCGGCCTTGGATGCTACTGGATATGGCTTCGAGAAGATCGAGGATGGCGACACATCAACCGACCCGGCATACAAGGACCCAAGCTATCGCCATGCTCTTTGGATCGTGGTTCTGCTCAATCTCGGCTACGGCGTGCTCGAGATGTTCGGTGGATTTCTGTCGGGGTCGCAGGCGCTGAAAGCCGACGCACTCGATTTCTTGGGGGATGGCGCAATTACCTTCTTGGGTCTTCTGGCCATCGGATGGAGCCTGACTTGGCGTGCGCGTTCGGCGATGGTCCAAGGCGTGTTTCTTGGGCTCTTGGGGCTTGGGGTGGTTGGCAGCACGATCTGGCGCGTCCTCAACCAGGCAACACCAGACGCTGGATTGATGGGAGCCTTCGCATTCGGCGCGTTGGTCGTGAATATCCTTGCAGTGCTGCCGCTCTTGAAACATCGCAAAGGCGACGCCAACATGCGGGCCGTCTGGCTGTTCTCTCGCAACGACGCAATCGGCAATCTCGCTGTGGTGATCGCCGCCGGCATGGTAGCATGGCTTGGGAGCGCTTGGCCTGATCTGATTGTTGCATTCGCCATCGCTGGTCTGTTCCTTCATTCCTCGTGGATGATAATCCGCGATGCAATGAGTGATCTGAAGGACGCCGACTGAGCCTGCGGTTCAGAACCAGAGTCCGCAGCTCCCTTCATCAATGCCCGGCGTTGGAAAATGAACAAGAAGTCGCAAAGTTCGCTTTCTGCGCTCAGCTAAACTCAATGCAGACCCCAGATTATACTCCATGAGCAAACGGCTGTGAATGGCGCTTCTTCGTAAGCGTTCTCAGGAGGGCACTGTCGGGTCAGCTTGACGTCTTGAA
>TARA_R110002012_G_scaffold154360_3_pt1 | contig 17120 bp, 20 predicted proteins | sample TARA_R110002012 | Tara Oceans TARA_R110002012 (sample SAMEA4396515) | marine metagenome | biome: Westerlies Biome; feature: [DCM] deep chlorophyll maximum layer (ENVO:01000326); material: water (ENVO:00002006), including particulate matter (ENVO:01000060) such as... | depth 40 m
CCTTTCATGGTTACAGCGCGGTCATCGTAGTTTTTAATGTAAGCTAAATCTACCTTACAATTTCTGCCAAAGCCATCAAATCCAACTCCGTTATGGTCGCTTGCCTCTATGCCGCCCTCCCCAGTTACAGAGCAATCTGCCCCATCGTAAAACCCAAATACGTTATTATTATGGGGTTGTGAATGTGAGGCGTCATACACTGTGGATATCTTCCCATCTAAAATATAATTTATATTATCAACATCTAAGCCAGTCAATGCAGGGTCGTTGCCTTCTGGGTACGGGTCAACATAACTAACAAACCCGAACATGTGACCTGCTTGCATTAGTCCAGGGTGATTTACTGGGTCATCGTACCGACCTTTAATGTGACAACCTGCTAAATGCCTAATTGTCTTATTACTAACATCTCCATTGATTGAGCCTACAATCCATACATCGTTGTCTTTTGAAGCAAAAGTAAAATCGTTCTGGCTTGTGTTGTTTATCATTTTTTCATAAGCTTTACGGTTTACGAAAGCATCAAAAAACACATAAGACGCACCTGTTAAAATACCGTACCAATCATCTATCACTGTTGATGATAGCTCTCTACGCCAAACACCAGTGCCTACAGGCGAAGTATTTCCATTGTACCAAGTATAAACGGATGCTTGATTACCCGAAGTGTAAAATGCCACATCAGGGTCAATAGTTAAACCGCCATCATGTTCAGTTTTATCACCGCTAGCATCCCATACAAATTTACCGCCACCAATAACGCCAGCAAAATAACCAGCGATTGACGCTTTTTTGTCATCAGGAAATGTTATAACACTGTCAAGTAGCTCTTGCATTGTTGCGAACTCATAAGATTGTGATAGGTCGTTGATTATAAGATTAGGGTCTTGTATCTCTATAATTTCAACTTTTTCAAGCTTGACCTCATTTGCTGTACCTTCTGAAACGATAATATCGTAAATATTATCGTTAGCTTTAAACGCGTAGTTACCATTGCTATCAGTGATTAAAGGGTTTGCTGTTGCAACCTCGTCTAAATCAAATATAGATGCCAGAGCTTGAGTGCTGCTTATTCTAACTGTAACAGGCTGAGTTATTCCTGCGTTTAAATCTAGTTTGAGTGTTGAAGGATCTTCTCCGTCATTACGTAAAACTACGCTGTTATGATATGCTTTCATTAGTGATCACCATTCCCGTTTATGTACCTTGCTGGCGTATCTCCGAAGAAGTTCACCGTTGCACCGTTATCTTTTACGCCACTACCAGCCAAGCCACCAGTTGCGTCATTGTTTATTCCAGCATTACCCCAGCCAGAGCCTGAGCCGTCAATCTCTCCGTTACTGCCAGTTTCGCCTGCTTCAGTTGTGACACCTATATTATCACCACCTTCGCCGCCTAAACCTTGAGTTCTGCCATCTCCACCATCGCCACCGTTACCAGATATAAATAAAGACCCAGGCTCAGTATGGTTCACACCACCAGCACCACCAGAAGGAGCGCGAATATAACCATCAGCAGCAGGGTAGGCAGTAGAAGGGGTAGCACCGCTAAAATATATGTCAGAATCAACACCTTGAGCATCATAAACTATCCCGCCATCAGTGCCGTTTTGAGCGGGGGAGGTTATAATTAAAGGTAGTGATGCAGGTTTATTTATGCTTTCACCTTTACCGCCTGTTCCGCCAGTTGCTTGTCCATCAAACCCATTTGCTAATATTATTGTAAGCTTAGAGCCTGAAGCGAAACCGCCCGCCCTTATAGCCGTTTCACCTTGCGAGTATGTGCCATCTAAAATAAAAGTTAAATCTACTGGCTCACTAGGAGCGCCAGCAAGTATATAAAGATTAACGCTACCCAATGGAGAATCTAAAACTATTTCACTACCGCTATTAAATGCCGCCTCATAGGTCATAGTGGTTACATTGTAAGACCTTCCATCCTTTCTATACACAGGGTTTATTTTTAAAATCTGACTTCTTATATTTCCAGACGGCAAGCCGTCAACACCTTGATCAACAGTTGTTTGTAAGTCAACAACATCACCAGTATTAAAAGTTAAAAATCTTTCTTCAGTGGTAAATGTTCGCACGAATGGCGTAAACTTAAATCTACTGACGTATCTTTGAGTTAACAAATCAGCCGCATCTTTAGTTAGTAAAAAGTTATTGTTAAATTGCTTATCTTTATGTTTTAAAAATAAAGCGGGGCTAATTAAAGTGTTATCGGCAAATTGACTACCCTTTCTATAACTAGGAGTATCATTACTACTGGCTAAGTCTCTTTTGTCATAAACAACCAAAGCTCTTGAGGCCCTTATTGATTCTTTAGGTGTTTTATTTATAGAGTAAGAGTTTATTTCCTTGCCTTCAGTCAGTGTAGATGTGGATTGCTTCCAAACGGAAATAGCTGATAATTTAGCTAAGTTCTCAGTTGTAGAGAACCACAAATCCATTAAGTAGCCAGTAAGTACCCTATTAAGCACATCGTTAACGCTTTCTGACTCACTATGCAATGTGTTTATTTTATCTGTCGAATGCCATTCTGCCACCTCTGCCGCCCATTCTGCTGCAGGTATTAACGATACATCAAAGTCACTATCAACTAATATCTTAGTTAGCAGTGAATCAATCGTTTCATTGTCTGACAAATCACAGATAAAAACCTCATCACCCGCACTATGTGAGCTTGCTTGTGTCTCGGTTAGTAGTACAGCAGATACTGGAGCGAACAAATCACCGCCCCTAGTTGTTACATTCAACACCGCAGAAGGGGTTAAGTTGTTTGTAACACTGACTATCTGTGAGAACTCATCACCTATACGAACAAACACCGCGCTAGAATAATCAGTCTCACCATCTACAGGTATGCTTGTTGTAGAATCATCTACATCAAGCCTAACAAATCCACCTGAAGCGATAGGCCATGATTTTTCGTCTAAGTTAGCTAAAGCTAGTACATCTTTACAGCTTAATGACCATTTGCCATTTTTTGGATTTAATCTAAAAGCGTTTGCTGTGTAATTTCTTGTTTGGGCGCCATTTGCTAGGTCTACACTTCCGTCAGGCTGAACCCTATAAAGCTTTAACCTTACCGCTTTATTTTCCATTACCTGCCGAGCGTCAAGCTTGCCAAAAAAAGTACCTTGATTTTTTACTTCTGACGTAACACCTGGTGCTAACGAGTTAGGATCTTGTTTTGTGAAATCACTAAAAGTTACATTTAAAGAGCCGCGAGAAGATAGTCCATCTCCAGGCTTTAATTCTGTGGTCGTTTCTTTTATATCGGTTACACACCTGTAAATAGGTTCGCCATTAATACTAGGTAAGACAGGAGCATTTTCATTAGTGAAATAATAAGTTTTGTACTCGTTAGTCCATGCTTGATCACAAGTTAATGGAGTGCCAAAGCCTTGAGATGAACCAATTGTACAAGCACCAGTAATTACAGGTAAATCAATCTCCAACACTTCAAAGTGCCGTTGTACTCTCATATTTTGAGTAGCTGCAAAAGTTGCCATTTATAACCCGTTATATACTGTGAATTTTAAAGTTATTACATCAAGTGTTCTTGTTTGTGGGTGCGACTTAACGCCCGGTATTGGGTCATAGCATATATAGCTAGACTCAGGCTTGCTATTAAACTCCTTCATAAAGAAAGGCTGCTCATAAGCGAAGTCCAAAAACGTTTGCCAAGTACCCTCTGTAAATATCGCTAATTCATTAGGTAAAGAAAGCGTACCTTTTAAAGCCTTGCTTCTTTGTGTTGAGGATATAGGCCCAACTTCTAATGTACTAACCGTTCTTTGCGTAACGTGTCTATTTAGCCAATTGCGCGCATATCCAGACTGCTCACCTTTTTCTATTGTTATATGCTGGCCTGCTGCAATATAACTAACAGACATTTGATAATTGTTAGGTACTGTAATAAATTTAACTATTAAATTTTGAAAAGCTTGCGAAGGAAATGTAAACATCACGTTATTATTTCTTTGTAATACAACGCTATCTATTAAGGTGGTATCGTTATAAAGCTCAATAGTTGCCTGTGTTGGCGTTGCTGCCGTATGCCCTGAAATAGCAACATAGCTAATATTTGTTTGCGCCCCATAACTGACACTAAAATCAGCAATATTAGTTCCACAAGTGTAAGTAAGCGAATGGTCTGGGTCTGAAATATTAACAGCAATCTCGCCAGTGCCTGGATCCGTTATCGTTGGCACTACATCAATTAAAACATTAGACGTTGTTATCGATAGGCCGCTGGTATCTGTTGAAGGTGTTACGTTGTTTAAAATAGTCATTAATCTATACCTTGTGATCTTCTTTCGTTAAGTAGTCTAGATATAACATCCATTATTTCGTCACCTGAATCTGTCGCAAAAGGCAATGTTGCTTGTGATGAGCCACCTTCAGTTGCACCTGTAAGTTCGAGTGACGATGTTTCACGCTCAAAGTTTTGCTGTGCTGGCTCGGATGATGTAATAGAGCCTCCGCTACCTTCAGATATTGAGCCACCACCTTTTGTTGAGCTTAAAGCATTTGATAGTTGAGCTGCACCCATAGCAGCAGCAAAAGCAGCACGACCGAAAGCAGTATATGGATCACCAGAAGATAACTGCATCATTACAGCAGCTGCGGTATCAGCAACAATTAAACCTGCCTTTATTGCTCTGTTGTCATCAAGAAACGCAGAGTTAACAACGGATGCGGCTTTACTGTAATTAGTGAAGTTTTTTAATCTTTGGTCTAGGCTGGCTTTTTCTTCTCTAGTAGTGTTATTGATTACCTTACTACTTCCAGTGATAACTATCTCTAATGCTTTTTGGTTTTTACCTAAAAGCCTATCTATAGCCTCTTGAGTTTGTTCTGTTCTTTCTATTAACGCTTCGCCAAAAGTATCAGTCCCATTTATTAAATCATTTAGTGCCGCCCCTGATAACTCAACTAGATTACCCCACCCTGTAGATATTAGATTTAAAGCATCTGTTGTTGTGGTGGCTAGGGTTTTAATTACCTCTATAGCGGTTATTATCTCTTCTGAATAATCAGCTATTAACTGTCTACCTTCCGCGCCAAATGTAGCGCTTAATTTACTGAATTCTTCACCAACTTTTTTAATGCTATCTATTTGATCTTGATTTAAAGTCGTACCTAATTCGTTAAATTCATTTTTCAAACGATTTAATTCTGTAGCATTATCTTTCAGTAAGGGGATTAAATCAGTGGCATCACTAGCAACACCCTCTAAAGCGAAAGACATTTGATTACCAGATATTCCAGCTTCTTCCATTTGCTTTGTCATTGCCTGTAATACTTCAGGGCCTGACATATTTTGAAACTCTCGCGCCAAAACGTTAGCCTCTGAACTAGAAAGCTTCATAACATCTATAAAATCAACAAAGCCACCTCCGCCAGTAGCAATGAATTCACCTATTTTCTCGTTAGTGTCTTTAGATATATCACCGAGCTTTTCCATTGATATTCCGACAGTACCAGAGGCAAAAGCTAAAGCCTGCATCTCTTCTACTGTAGTATTAGCTCGGTTTGCTGCTACTTCTAACTCTCTTGCAAAAGTTACAGCGGCCTTTGTCATTGTGGTTATAGCTGTTGCGGCTATAGTTGCGCCAAGTAGTGCAGCTTTACCCATTTGGGCGAAAGAAGTATCTGCTTTTTTAACAGAGTCATCAAGCCTATCAAGCTTCTTGTCTGTTGCTGCAAGTTTTGCGTCTAGCTTTGCGGTCTTAGCATCTAGTAAAACAATTAATGATTCTGTAGCCATTCTTTAGATGCTCCGTTTTTAACTCTTTCATAATTAAGCATGATAGAAGTATCAACGCTATTATTTTGCTTTTTTAGTAGCTTGTTTACTTCTACAAAATCTAACTTCCAAGCCTCGGACGGTGAAACATTTAAATGATTTACACAGACTTCCCACCAATGCCAATAATCAAACTTGAACGGTTCGAAGTCTTTTTTTATTCCGCCAAGGTATCCGGCTTTTTTCCGCTTGTTAACTCAGAAAAATATTCGTTTATCTGTAATCCAATTGTAACCATAACTAAAGGCCAAGGCTCTGATAAGCTATCGTCCCTTTCGTTTGCCGTCCAACTAACACGAAAAGAAGCATCTTCAAGCTCTGCAATAGAAACTCCGTCTGATTCTTCTTTTACAATCTGATACATAGCCTTACATGCAATATCCCTAGAATACAAATTACTAAGAGATACTAGCCTATTACCTACAGTCAAATCTTGAGTTTCGTGAAACTTACAAATATAAGTCAGAAAAACAGTTTGTAAATCTAAACCCGTTTGCTCAAAAAACTTTTTGCAAGCCCCTTGAGATATTTTAAACGGGTATGATTTATAGCACAATTTAAACTCCATTATGCAACCGCTGGCGTATGAGTGTAAGCTCCAGAAGATAAGAAGGTAATACTTGTTGATACCTTATCACCATGTGGGAGTGCGTCACTCAAACCATTAGGTACAAACGTTCCGCTAAATGCCTCGTCTGTAGTGTTTGCTGACACATAAGTCACAGTGTAGGTATCTTGAGTTCCCACTATCGAATCCGCTCTAACTTTTGCGTATTGAGCATCATCATTGTAAACAATAGTCCCTGCTAACTGCAGTTGTCTACTAGATAGTTCAGAGTTAAGCAGTGTTACAAAATCTTGATATGATTTATTACTAATATCAATAGGGGTTCCGTTCACTGTTAAAGTTGATTCCATTTGACCGACGATGACACCAGAGCCATTTTCGATCACTATATTTGTGCCGTTTAATTCACCGCTCATATTTTTTCTACCTTGTACTATAAGTTAAATAATTAATGCTTATATCACGCTTAAACCATGATTCGTTTTCTGTGCCGTTATTTACTGTTGACTCTAAAATATCGACTGTTTGAGTATTATACACTGTCTTACTATTATATTGAAATGCTGACAATATAGAGTCGATTGTTTGCAATTGAGTGTTATCGTAATCATCATTATTTAATGACACAAACACACTAACTTGAAAGACTCCGCGCTGCTCATCGCTTGACGTAGATGTTTTACCCATCATGTCTGTAGTTGCAGGAATAAAATAAACAGCTAACCACAATGATTTATTTTTAGGATCGAAATCTTTATTTTCAAATGCTATATCATTACTGGTTATGTTAGGAATTGAAGCACCTAATAACTGAGTGATCAAAGCTTGTTTTGTGTTGTAATAACTCATAATGACCTTATTTTATTTCTCATAGCTATCAGTGCAGCCCTTACCCATCCGTTAGGTGCTTGTTTGCTAAAACCCCTAACAGAAAGTATCTCGTAGCTTTTAGATCGCTTAATGTAAGAGCCTTTCTCTACTGGAGATGGAAAGCCACCATATTCAAGAATATTTATTGCTGGAGCGCTATTTGTAAAAAAAACTTTCTTCCCTAACACTGAAGTAGGCATCTTGCTAACTTGTCTAACTGAACTGGTTCCAGTTTTACTTTTACTTGTTGTGACTGAATTAGAAGGTACAGAGGTTGTCAAAAACCAACTGTTTCTATGTATACCAGTATCAGCCGGAGTGCCAGAAATTATATTTCCTAGTCCAGAAAGATAAACACCCTTTAAATTAGTGTTAATCCTCTCTTTTACACCAGTCTTTAATTCATATTCCACTTTTTCACGACCAAGCAACGGCATTATTTTAACCTTAACTGAAGCATATAAGCCAATGTGTCAGATGTTGGAGATATCACCTCAACGTTAACAACATAATAGGTCAACGAGCCTTGAGTTATTGTATCGCCTTGCTTGATTATATTAGCGTTATCACAAATTAACTTTCTGTCACCAGCTAAAATATTTACATCAAAATGCTTAGCGTCATAGTTAATAAATATAGCGTTAGTTAGTTCAATATCTGTACTAGTCGCTATACCTGGAGTAAGCGGAGTCCCTGCAGTGATAGTTTTGCTAACAAGATAAACTTTATCAGCAGATGGAGAACCAGTTTTTTTCTGCGCTCTTTTCAACCCTGCTTGAATCCGCTTTTGTATTTGTGAACTACTCATCTCTATACTCTATCTCAGGCAAAATCATTGTAACCGTAGCTGTAGCTACTTCATTATGACTTGCTGTAAGTAATAAGTTTATTTCTCCATCGCAGTAATTACCATCAACCTCCAACCTTATGTTTTTGCCGTTAATAGCATCGCCCGGCTTACCTAGTATTACTATTTTTGTACTCATCCTAAATACCCCATATTTTCACGATGCAACCCGCCACCAGTTAAACCAGCGTTAGTGTAAGGTTTTAATACTTTTGATACTGCTGGCATTTGTGCGAGTGTTGGTGTGCTTGATCCTTGTTGGTACGCTTCAGAATATGCGCCTTGCCCTACACTAAAACTCGCTAAATCTGCGGTATCTTTCACAGCGTTAGTATCCACACCATCATTAATAGAGAAGGCTGCTAACATTTGAGCGTTTTTAAAATCTTGCGGAATTGAATCGTTAGAAACTAATACACCGTAAGCGTAAATATTAGATCGAGGCATACAGCCTGTTTGTGTTTGAGGTGTAACTCTCCAGCCCTGTAATTGCTGTTCGTAAGTAAAGTTAATAAAGTCGTAAGCGTTAGCTAGATTAGCCTCTCTATCTGGCTGAGTCGCTGGAACAGAGTAGCCTTTAAGTTTAGCAAATGCTTTATATTCTTCATCAGTCACCCAAGAGTTAGCATTGGCAACTATTGAACCATCTTCGATAATTAATTGAGTGCCAATAGCTACAACAATTTGATCACTATTGCCTAGCTCCCTACTTGTTATGTCAGTACCTAATACACTAGCACCATCAAAATATGTAACAGTAGAAAATACTTTACCTACTTCAGCCGTAGCCGATAGGTTTAATGATAACTCTGTTGCAGATGTAACGATTACAATCAAAGGATCGTTAATAAGTGAGTAAGACTCAGCACCAAACTGTACTTGAATATCAGTAGCAAGAGTTAAATCTATACCGCCGAACACATATACGACAAGGTTATCTTTGTTTGCTATTACGAGATTTTGACTCATTGGTTTATATCCTGTTGTTTGATAATCACAGTTTAACACATAGAGTAGCTATAAAAAAGAAAGAGGCCAAAGCCCCTTTTAATCATTAATCTAGTTATTATTATCTTTGCTCAACTATGTAGTAGCTATCTGTCTCCGCTGTAATATTGTTAGTCGCTGACTGATTAGCTACTTCTAGCTTTATGTAATCGTTTTGATCTAGCGTTGTATTAATGTTTATAGAGAAAAAAGCAACATCTCGACCACCTACTAAAGCGTTCACTTGTCTTGTTTGATCTAGGACTGTAGCAAATGAAGATGATGAATCATCCCATTTAGAAACCCTTAATGTAATAACATCATTAGAGCCTGAATCTAAAACAAAATCCGCTACGACTTTGTATTCTCTAGGGGTGCTGCCTAAGTGCCTTAATTGGTTACCTGATGGATTATCAAAATGCTGCAAATCAGCCGCCGTCCACAATGTAGCATCTAGATCAACAAACGTGCTAGTCGCGGCTATAACAGTTGTTAACTCAGTTGTCACGCCAATTGAACCACCCTCAAAAGTATTAGGTATTCCATTGTTGCCCATCCAATTTGATGCCAAATCCGCCTCTGTAATGTTTGGTGTTATATTTGTATCGGCAGCATTGAATACGCCGTTTCTAGTTATTATTGCCCCCTCTATTTGAAGCGTTGAAGGATTAACAAAATTACTTGGTGCAAAGTCAAAGAATGACGCACTAGCAGGTAAATCTAAATTCATATTGCTTCTAAATCTAGAGGCCATTGTAAACCCAGCCCCAGCTTTAAATAAACTATATACCCCGTCTGTCATACCTCTAACGATTGAGGTGTCAATAAAGTAACCACCAACCCATGCACCAGATAGTGTAAGCTCAGGTGTGCCACCAAAGCGACCAGATCCAGACTCTAAGCCCTGTCTATAATTGTCAATAGTTCCTAGTGATGAGCAATCATTGTAGTTTATTCTAGAGAATTCAAACGCTTCAAGACCAGTGTCGCTAACTAGGTTGTAAACCTGAGATCCTACGCCTGTAACCTCAATAGCGTAGTCTTTACCTAGAACATTCCCTGAACCACCAGCAGGAGAGGTGAACATTGTATAACCTGCTGCGCTAGATATTAGCTTTGATATATCAAAATTGTAACCTGATAGGTTTAGGCCACCCTGGGGAACTTCGATTGACTGACTACCCATATCGATAACACCATCAATAAAATACTCTTTTTCCGGATCTAGCGTTCCAGCAAGATCACTAGCTTGTTCAACCGTCACTCTATTTACTAACCCACCAGCACCGCTATTTACTGTTGCTGACAATATATCTTCTAATAATTCATTTCTTATACTCATACTATTTCTCCTGAGTAGTTAGGGCGCACTAAAGCGCAAGCAGCCAGTCGGCTAAAAGTTGATTTCTGTTATTTGGATCTGTAACAGTGCCGCCAGCAGCAACAACTATTTCAGCAAGTAATTCATTCATGATAGACATGATTAACCCTCAATTAATTAAAATGTGAGGGAATCATAAAAACGAGGGAGTTTTTGAGGGAGGTGTTATTGTGGTCGGCTAGCTAGCCTGTCAGTCCCTCAACTGACAATTCATTATAACTTTATGTAAGGCATAAAAAAAGCCCCGTATCAACGAGGCTTTTATTTAGTCTTCTTTCTTAGCTTTCGGTTTTCGCTTAACTTTTGGTTTTTCCTGCTCTACTGGAGCGAAACGAGAATCTAAAACCTTAAACCCTTTATCATTCCACTTCTTTTTTTCAGCAGTAGAGCATGGATGATCTAAATACTTAATATCCATGCTCATTCACCTTATAAGTCAGCGTCAGCTACGGTCAACGTACCAAGTGTATGCTTATTGCTTGTTACTGCAATATCCCAATTAGTTCCTGTAAATAACTCAGCATCTAATGGAGAGGCTCCACCGTTAGCAATATCCCAAGCATAACCTTTAAGCTGTAAGCCGAAAGTGTAGTCTGCTTGCCATGTTGTCTCGATACGAGTCTGGCCGTTAGTGGTCTCCATGTTAGTGATGATGTCACTTGAGTTACTAACAATGATACCGCCTGCCGTAACAGATAAAACTTTGGTTTTGTTAGGAGTGCCAGCAACATAAAGAGCTGGAATATCTGAAACAACCATTATTTTACCGAGAATTGAAACAACCGTTACATTAGATGAAACAAATAACTGCTCACCGTTAGCAAGAGCTTTATCAATTAATGACTCGTTACCGCTTGAGTGCATAACATCTGCAACCAACATGCCTTGCATATCACCAAACTTGAAATGGCCAGCATTAAGAGCTTGTTGAGACAATCCAGCAGAAGCAGAAACATCGTTAACTAATGCGGCTACATTCTCAACAGCAGCAACAGCACAACCGACAGCAGTATTTAATTGATCGGCAAGCAATGCGTCAGAAAAACCTTCAGAGATTGCAGAAATTGCATCAACTGGAGATTCCATTAAATAGGTCATTTGCGCAGGTTCAAAAGTGATAGGACCGAAACCACCAGCAACTTTAACACCTACAAATTCACCTTGTGATAATTGAGTAGCCGCTTGAGCGCCAATAGCGGCATTACGGTCAACTCTGCGTTGTGCGCCAGCTAAAGACTGAAAAAAAGCCTCTTTAGTGTAATTGCCACGCCAAGCGTTAGTGTTTAATACAATTGTGCCGCCTGATGCAGCATTAAAAGCTTCTAGTTTTTGACCTAAAAGCTCGATAGTAGTTGTGTATATCTCAGTATCATATACTTGCATGTTTGCTAAAGCCATGTGAGTGCTTCCTATATTAAGTTATGTTTGCTTGCTTTAATCGTTGAGCAAGCCTAGTTTTAGTATCGTTACCTGTGGCAGCACCACCGCCATGGCTTTGTGTAGTATCCGCCCCTGACGAATCAACACCTTTTAAAATCTTCTTAAACGAGTCTTGTTCGCCAGCCCAGCTTTTGAATTCATCCACGTTATTTGCTACAACTTCACCGTTATGTTTAAACGATGTAGTTAGTTGCTGTTGGTCATTATAACCAATTTCTAGCATATTTGACAACATAGCTTCAGAATTCCATTTGTGGTCATCGTGAACTAGTCCCATAACGCTATTCATAACATCACCACGATCGCGTTGGGTTAACGCATCTTTTGCCGTTAATGCGTTTTCGTTTGCCTTTGCAATAGCTTCTGCTGTTTCTTTTTCTCGCAACTCTAAAGCTTCTTTGTATTTACCTGATTCAACGAGTCTTTGCTCCTCAGCAGCAACAGCCGCCTTTCGCGCATCTTCGATAACTTGATCCTTTTCTTGTGAGGTCTGCTGTACATTGCGCTTTTCTCCAATCAGTTCATCGACTTTGTTTTTTAAGCCTCCGATTTCACTATCAAATAACGCTGTAATTTTTGCTGATTGTTCTTCATTCAAGTCTAAGCCTGTTAAATCTACCATTTTGTAATCCCCCAAGGATCGTAAGTGTGGCACTCAGTACCGTTATTGTGATCGAAGTATTCGACCAAGTTCATTATTTTTCTGTTTCATTTGCTTTATAGTTAACGGGTTATTCATACTATCTAGTGTTGCTTTTGCAAATTGCGATGGGCTATCCATCTTTCTAAATGCCTTCCCCATTGTTGGGCCTAGTATAACATCTTGATCGCTTGCCTTTAACTTCTTCATGTTTTCATAATAAATAGAATCGCTATCTAATTGTTTTGGGTCGCGCTTTCCGTCAACTTCAAAACTTGATGCTTTCTTTGTGTCGCTTGAGTCTAACTTAAATCTATCGTCAACCTCGTAAGTTAAAGCGCTTCTGCAATTAGGGTGTAAAGGTGGCGTAACACTATTTAACTTAGGAGAGTTAGCAGGCCAAACAGTTTGATCTAATGCCCTGCATCTTGTAGATGTTCGGGAATCATTAACAGCTAAGAACCTGTAGCCTTTTAATATATCATCGTTTTGATCAACAAAAGCTATACGTGAAGCATTAGCATAATGATTAGTGCCAGTTATCGCTAATTGCTTGGCTGATCTTCTAGCCCTATCTAGTACGCTTTTAGTTGTGCCGGACTTTGACAAATCCATTTGTGCTGTTATTGCGTTGGTTATTTCTGGAATCGTTGAGCCTTCCAAGAATCCAGCCTGTACAATTCCGTCTATCTCATTAGTCCACTTCTGCCAATAATTTGCCATCATAGAAGAATAAGAAGTAAAGCTATTAGAACCAAGTTTAATAGGTGTGATAGTAGCGACACTATTAACAGCAGCCGCACTCGGAACCGTTGAATTAAAATCTTCACTCTCAACAACCCCGTTTAAAGTAGTAGCAGCAAATCCAGCCTCGTAAGCTCCTAAAGCTCTATTTTCAACTTTCAGCGCTGATGTATAGTCTTGCAAATGTTTACGTGTAACTTCGTTAATCTGCTCCTGTATGTCAGCTTGTAAAGCTAGTGTTACTTTTCTTTTTCTGTATTTATTTAATATGCTAACAACATCATTCTCTATGGCCTCTAAATAAGGAATTGATTTCAACCCTTCAGTAGCGCCTATCCTTTGTAAATAAACGGTATGTTGAGAATAGATCGTGGTTAGCTTTTCAACTGGCATTAATCAGTAGCCTTTAATGTTGCTATTTCTTCAAGTGCTGCGTCTAATTGCGCTTGTAATGTTGCTTGTTCTTCACTTGTACCATTAGCCAGTAAATCTTGATCATTTAAGGCATCAGCTATCTCTTGGTCGTCTAAGTCTGTCAACTCAGCTTTACGCGCCACCTCATTCAATGTTACGGCTGGCAAAATATTGCCTTGAACTAATGCCATATGAGCGTTAATCATTTCAGGTGTTAAGTCATCAGTTATAAAGTCAGAGTTTAGCTTATACGTTGATTCGCTTTCTTCACCTAAAAATTGAGCAGTCCATACAAATAATTGTTTAAAACCATCAGTAATATTATATGAGATTCTTTTAAGTGCTGACATAGAAGCGTTAGCGTCAATTCGTTTAGCACCTAATGTTTCATTAGCGTTATTATCAGTTACCAGTTGAGCGCCCGACATAACCATTCGATCTTCATCACGGAGCATTTCAGAAGGGATTGCCCCAGTAGCTTCTATTTGTATAATCTCAACTCTATCATTCTCACCGAACTGGTTTTTACCTTTTGCGCCAACATCCAAACCGTTAGGATTCGCCTCTGCAAAGTCATCACCATTCTGAACAAATATATTAGTCATACCTTGCCCATGAAAATGCAGGTTATCTCTGTTATCACAATCTAAAACAAAATGACCTAAATTTACATTAGCTAAATCATAAAGAGGAAGCTTAGAATATTCAGGGCTATTGTCATCAGCACCAAAGAATTGAAATGGTATTTCATTTAATTCCGAACCGTTAGCAACCGGAATTGCATCACTGATCATTTCATCTTTATCACTCCATAACTGGTTGTGATAAACGCCATTCTCAATAACTAATCGACGAATATAAACTTTATCTTCGTAATCAAACTCGTTCTTTTTAACGCTTCTAACTTCAGTTAATCTTACCTCATCAATAGCGCAAGATTTACCAGAAGAACGAAAATAAATAATTTGCTCTGCTTTGTATTGAATCCACTTAGGAAGGAAATCGCCGCTTTCATTTTGAGCGCGTGTTAATTGAACTCTATTACCATCATCATCGGTAGGTGCAGCAGGCATATCAACAAGAATGCCATAACGAGCAACCGCTATAACTTCATCAGTAGTCTTTTGAGCCACTTCACGCAAGCCGCAGCCTGTACCGTCAGCATTATCAATTAAATATTCTAGCTTTGGTTGTATTTCTTGCTCTGGCTCTTTACTCCAAATCATGCCACCCAATGTTTCATGTGTTCGACCAGTAGCAGGAAACCAACGACCACGCGACCAATAAGACTGAACACGCAAAGTATTTTGTGTGTTGCATCGCTGAGCCTGAGCTAAAGCCTGGTCACTCATCCCATTAAATGTGGTAAAGGTTTTGTATTGCGGCCCAGGCAAGCAAGTAATTATCTTTAATACTTCATACTTACCAGCAATAGCCGCTCTCGTTTGTGAGCGTAATTCTTGCTGCTCAGTATATTCTTGATCTTGCTTGTTTAATGCCATCGTCATAGCCTTATATAATTTTCTTTATTATATCACTAATAGATAAATAATTTAAACTTACCTTGCTATAGTGTCAATTGGTGTTATATTAATGTCAGTTGATATCAAATATAGGGGTTTTAATGAAACAGGTAAAAAGAAATAAACAGAAAGTATGGCGTAAAACTTATGGTAAGCCGTTTATTGCTAAGGAATCCATTACTATAGCTGAATGCGCATCAAGCACAGCAGCAAGTATAGCTAGATTGTCGGTAATTTGTGCTGCGCATACAGATAAGTTTACTAAGGGGCTGGCTATTGCTCAGGCGCTATTAACGCAAACGGCAAACATGAATAATATATTAAAAATATCAAACAAGGGGTTTGTAAAAAATGAACGCAACAACACAGCGAATAAAGTCTAAAGGTTATACTTTGCCTGAATTTTTAAAAGAAACAGGCATTAGCCTAAGCACCTACCGCAGATACGAAAAAGAAAGTAATGCTAACCATGCAATGCTTAATCGTTTAATTAATGAGCTGGAGAATAAATAAAATGACACACGATCAAATGATGAATACATTCTTAATATTAATGGTATGCCTTTTTATCTTCGCTGTTATCCGTGAGATAGTATGTTGGTACTTTAAGATTAATAAGCGGGTACTGTTGCAGGAGAAATCTATCAAGAATCAAGAGCGTATAATTGAGCTTATTATGTATCAGCAAGGGCTTGATAAGTTTGACCGAGTCTGTGCTAGCGGCGGGCAGCCTGACGGTATTGGTGGGGGGGGTGAATAATGAGTGACATTATTTGGCTATACTGTATTGTATGTTACCTTTTCAATATCGGACTTGTCTTTGCCAGCTGGGGCGAATGCGACTCAAGCGAGGAGGTTGGTAGCGTGATATGCTTACTTATATCCCCTCTTGTTTTGCCTGTTATATTTGGCGTTAGCTACTGGAAGCGTAACGGCTAACCATCAATATTTAACCTTCCACGCTTACCTTTGGCGTGATATTTCTCAGTAGCATATCTAAGGCTATCAATAAAATGGTTGAAATCATCAACTGGTTTATTGGTAGTCTTGTTTGTTTTCTTATCTACAGCCCATGAGTAGTTATTAAACTCTGTCATAAACTCCACTAGGTGAGCGTTTAATATAATCTCATAATCTAATAAGAAGTCTATGCCTGAGTTAATAGAGTCCTTACCTTTTAGCGCTCCGATAATGCGGACACCTTTAGCTTTAATAGCATCAATAGACTTAGGCTCTGAGCTATCAGCGGTTGTTAAGTGCCTGTGCAATAGCATATCTTTTATCTTTGTTGATATGGCATTGTTAGACATGCCTTTTTGATAAAATCCGTCATAGATGTAAATCTTTTTATTGTTTATATCAATGTATGTCTGGTTAAATGCTGATGGGTCGTTAGTGTAACCAAAATCTAAACCTTGAATACTGTCCAGGCCTCTTATTTCTTCCTCGCGTATCAATCTTTGCTCAACGTTTTGGAATATCAAACCCTCAGCAGTCCCCCAATTACCTAAAGCGTAAATATTGTAGTATCTAGGATTAGACTTCTTTTTGTTATCCATAACCATTTTGTATTCATCATCAATAAACGCATTATCTAGGTAAGTCGTTTTTAATGTGAATACTCCATCTATTGGATCATCAAAGAATATCTTTTTTATCCAGTGCTGGTCACTAATAGGATTAAGCGTAAGTATGATTTGTTTTAAACATCCGAAATCACCACGTAGCCGTAAATCTAACTGCTCAAAATCTTCTTGTAGTAATTCGGTTGCTTCCTCTGCCCATATAGAAGTAACGCCCTCAATAGATTTTAGCTTTTCAACATCATCAAGACCGCTAAACATGAACTGAGCGCCATTCTCTTTCCATATCATTGTTCGATCTGTTTG
>TARA_R110002012_G_scaffold96376_6_pt1 | contig 17112 bp, 12 predicted proteins | sample TARA_R110002012 | Tara Oceans TARA_R110002012 (sample SAMEA4396515) | marine metagenome | biome: Westerlies Biome; feature: [DCM] deep chlorophyll maximum layer (ENVO:01000326); material: water (ENVO:00002006), including particulate matter (ENVO:01000060) such as... | depth 40 m
TCTTAAAGGAATTGCATCCAACTTTTCTACAAAATTTCTTGAGTACTCAAAACCATTTACAGCAGACCAACGATTTGGTCACCAATCACTTAAATGAGGTGAAATCCAAATTGTTCAAGTCAAGGGATGGTAACATTAAAATGGCCATTTCAGAACTAGAACAGTTGCAGCCTTTGGAATCTTACTTGTACGGATTGTTCCAAGGTTATGGTTTTACGGAGTGGAACGATGTAGCTGGTTTATTGACCGCTGAGAGCGGTAAACAAGTGTTTTCCAAAACCCATAGATTGTTGAAGGATAGGGATTGCCTCATTCTTTCAAAAATCGAATCCCAGCCAAATGGAACCTATCCTGTTCACTGGGATAAATGTCACAATCAATTGCCCGTACAATTAAAGTTGGAACTTGTTGATGCCATAGATGAACAGGCGAAAAATGTCGTATTTTTGGATAAGGAAAAGTTAATGTTCCCTTTAGCGTTAAGGAATTGGGAAAAAGGCGACTATTTTTATCCCTTTGGGATGCAAGGCAAAAAAAAGCTGTCCAAATTTTTCAAGGATGAAAAAATGGACTTGTTTTCCAAAGAAAAACAATGGCTGCTCTGCTCGGACAACAAAATTGTTTGGGTTGTGGGCAAAAGAGCCGACGAACGATTCAAGGTTGAGGATTCGACCCGACAAATATTAAAGATCACGCAACTGATATGAGATTATTGGTACTCTTTTTAGGATTATTCTTCATCAATTTAACCGCATTTGCCCAAACAGATGAAAATCCTGCGATTTGGAGCCACGAAGTACATAAACTGTCCGATACCGAATACGAATTGGTATTCAAGGGTAAAATAATGGACGGCTGGCATGTGTATTCGCAATATACTGCCGAAGGAGGTTCTCTCCCTAGTGAATTTACTTTTGAAAAAGCTGGTGAAGACTACGAACTCATCGGTGAAACAGAAGAAAGTGAAACTATAAAAGAGTATAGCGATATTTTTGAGGTGGAAGAAACCTTTTTCAAAGGCGAAGCCATCTTCACCCAGAGAATTAAGTTGCTAAATCCTGAAGTCAACCAAATCTCGGTAAACCTGTTTTATCAGATTTGCAAGGAAGTGTGTCTTCCCGTTGATGAGTATTTTCAAATTTCCTTGGATGGGAGCGGTTTTGTGGCCGAGGAAACAACCTTGGATGAACGAAGTTCGGCCTTGGGAGCATCACTAAAGGTAGATTTAAAAAACAAACAATTACTAAATCAAAACGAAATCACCGATTCCGAAGGAAAGTCAAACCTCTGGGTGATTTTCGGTTTGGGTTTCATTGGCGGCCTAATCGCCTTGTTGACGCCCTGTGTGTTTCCTATGATTCCGTTGACAGTTTCCTTTTTCACCAAACAGACACAAAATAAGTCCAAAGGCGTTGCAAATGCCTTGCTTTACGGGTTTTTTATCGTTTTGATCTATTTCTTGTTGAGTTTACCGTTCCATTTGTTCAATTCGGTGGACTCACAAATATTGAACACTATTGCCACGAACATCTGGCTCAATGTGTTCTTCTTTATCATTTTTGTATTCTTTGCCTTTTCGTTTTTCGGTTATTACGAACTGACATTGCCCAGTTCTTGGGCCAACAAGATGGATTCCGCCTCGTCCAAAGTAGGAGGGGGGCTCGGTATCTTTTTTATGGCGTTGACCTTGGCGATTGTATCATTCTCTTGTACAGGGCCCATATTGGGCGGCTTGTTGGGAAGTACAACCCTCGCTGAAGGCAACGTAGCCACTAATTTAACTTCTGGTATGGTTGGCTTTGGTTTGGCCTTGGCTTTGCCATTTGCACTATTTGCTATGTTCCCTGCTTGGTTGAATTCTTTGCCAAAATCCGGCGGATGGATGACCACGGTTAAAGTGGTACTTGGCTTTTTGGAACTGGCCTTGGCCTTTAAGTTCCTTTCCAATGCCGATTTAGTAGGTAATTGGGGCATTTTTAAAAGAGAAATATTTGTAGGTATTTGGGTCGTGCTCTTCATTTTGATGACCTTATACTTGTTCGGAATCTTTAGGTTTCCACATGATGGACCTAAAAAGAATCTTTCACCTGCCAGAAAATTAACAGGAATAGTAAGCTTGGCTTTTACGATTTATTTGATTCTGGGACTTTTCAATATCAGTAACTTAAAACTACTTAGTGGATTTCCACCACCAAGCTTTTACAGTGTTGTGGAAACGGAAAGCGATTGTCCCTTAGGTTTGGACTGCTTCAAGGATTTTGAAGAAGGCGTAGCCTACGCACAAGAAGTGAACAAACCTATTTTGCTGGATTTTACGGGCTGGGCCTGTGTAAATTGCAGAAAGATGGAGGAAAACGTCTGGAGCGACCCAAATGTGTACCCCATACTTAAAGAGGACTACGTTTTGATTTCCCTTTATGTGGATGACAGAAAGGAATTGCCGGAATCGGAACAGTTCGACTTTAAATATGATTCTGGACGCATAAAAGCCATTGAGACCATTGGTCAAAAATGGGGGACATTCCAAACCATCAATTTTAATGCGGCGTCACAACCGTATTATGTGCTGCTCTCTCCAAACTTGGAAATTTTGAACGAAGCCGTGCAATATGTTGACGTTGAAACGTATGAGGAATGGTTGAAATCTGGCTTGGAAAAACACCATCTTTCTATGAACAAATAATTGACATTTGTCAATATCTTTTTTAATCCATCTAAGAAATTAATTATACCTTAGAGTTGTCTAATCGACTTAACCATCATTTTTGTGAAAAAGTACAAAAAGATTCTTCTTGTTATAGCAGGATTGCTTTTGTTTGTAATTATTGGTATTGCCATATTCTTAAATTCCCTCAAACCCGATTATGGAGGTGAAAAATCCTTACCGGGACTTTCCAATGAGGTGACCACCTATTTTGACGCCTACGGGATTCCACATATTTATGCCGAGAATGAAGCCGATGCACTTAAAGCCTTGGGCTATGTGCACGCACAGGACAGATTATGGCAAATGGAGTTGTTGCGAAGGGTCGCCAAGGGAAGACTTTCTGAAGTTTTTGGAGCGGATATGCTTAAAACCGACAAGTTTTTCCTTTCCTTGGGTATTGATGACCACACCAAGGAAACCATTTCCAACCCGGATGAACAAAGCGAAACCATTAAGATGTCCCAAGCCTATTTGGATGGTATCAACGAGTTTATAAAGGAAGGCCCAACACCTGTGGAATTTTATTTGACCGGGATTGATAAAGAACCGTTCACCATCGAAGATGTTTACAATGCCGTAGGGTATATGGCTTTCAGTTTTGCGATGGCGCACAAAACGGACCCTTTGTTGACAAGTATGCGCAACAAACTGGGAGAGGAATACTTGAACGACTTGGCCATAAGTTCCGATACCTCAACCGTATGGATTAAAAATTATAAGGGAATTGAAACGGATACCTTGGGCACCAATATTACCGCAAGTGTAACGGCAGCTTTGGATAAATTGCCCATTCCACAGTTTGAGGGGAGCAATAGTTGGGTAGTGGCACCGAAAAAAACCAAAAACGGAAAGGTGATTTTTGCAAACGACCCGCATATTGGGTTTGCTCAACCTTCGGTTTGGTACGAGGCGCACGTTAGCACTCCGACCTATGAAAAATATGGATATCATTTGGCAGGCGTGCCTTTTCCGCTATTAGGCCATAATAGAAAATTGGCCTACGGTCTCACGATGTTCGAGAACGATGACATTGATTTTTATTACGAAGAGACCAATCCCTCCGATAGTACAAAATATAAAACCGCTGAAGGTTGGAAGGACTACGAATTCGTAAACAAAACCATTAAAGTAAAAGATGGGGAAGATGTGTCCTTCACCTATAAAAAAACACATCACGGTCCAGTTTTAAACAATATTGCCGACCAAATTTCCGGCGAACGGCCCATTGCGATGTCATGGATGTACACCAAGCCCAAAAATAGGGTGGTGCATGCTTTGTACCATATGAGCCATGCCACCAATATGGAAGAATTTAAAACTGCACTGCCCGATATTCACGCCCCAGGTCTCAATGTAATGTACGGGGACGCCGAAGGCAACGTAGCCTGGTGGGCAACAGCAAAGCTATATGAGATGCCCGATAGTTTATCCACCAAATTTGTTTTGGACGGAACAACGGGAAAAGAGGAACCTTTACGCTATCTGGACTTTTCCGAAAACCCCATGGCTGAGAACCCGCCTTGGAATTATGTGTACTCGGCCAATAATCAACCGGACTCGATTGCAGGAATGCTTTATCCGGGATATTATCTACCAGAAAACCGAGCCAAACGAATTGTACAATTATTGGATGCCAAAGACGATTGGGACAAAGAATCCATTTCCGAAATGATATTGGATGTCACCGCTCCGGTAAATACAGAAGTGGTTACGGAGCTGATAAAACTGTTTGATGTCACACACTTAAACAGCAAACAATTGGTGCTTTTGGACTCTTTAAAGAATTGGAACGGGAAATACACGTTAAATAGCACAAGCCCAGTAATTTACCATAGAACGCTTTATAATATGGTAAAAAACACTATGGAGGATGAGTTGGGACCTGAAATGTTAAAGCAATTTTTATCCACCCATTTGTTTAAAAGACAGATTGCATGGGGAGCACGTATGGAAAGCGGAAAATGGTGGGATAACATAAATACTCCTGATGTAGTGGAAACTCGCCAAGATATTGTGATGATGTCTTTCGCCCAAACATGGGAGTCTTTAGTGAACGATTTTGGAGAGGACACAAGCCAATGGACATGGGACAAAGTGCATACCATTGAACATCAACACCCATTTGGGCAGGTGGCATCCCTTCGAGAGTATTTTAACGTGGGACCCTTTCCTATTGAAGGTACCCGCGAAGTTATCAACAACCTCTCTTTTCCTTACGATACCACAGGATTTTACAAAGTAAGCTCTGGACCATCCACCCGAAGAATCATCGATTTCTCGGATGTGGAGAACAGCATCAGCATATTGCCCACGGGGCAGTCAGGAAATCCGTTGAGCAAACATTATCAGGATCAAGCCCAAATGTACGTTAATGGTGAGTTTCGTAAAATGATGATGAACAAACAGGAAATAGAGGAAACTGCCGAGTCTATTTTAATCTTCCGTTAATTCAAAACGGGCATTCGTCAATTCAAATTGGGGTATTCATCAAAAGGGAATTCTTTTTGAATCGGGATTGTCTACTTTTCAGTCTTTTTCAATTAGAAATCCAATATGCTCATTAAAGTTTACGGAAGTGCCGTTTTTGGCATTGAGGCGACCACGATTGTAGTGGAAGTTAATATTGACAAGGGAATCGGCTACCATTTGGTAGGATTGTCGGACAATGCAATAAAGGAAAGTAATTTTCGAATTGCCGCCGCCCTTCAAAATAACGGCTACCGAATTCCCGGTAAGAAAATCACAATTAATATGGCTCCCGCCGATTTACGAAAAGAGGGGTCGGCCTACGACCTTACGCTGGCCATTGGCATTTTGGCGGCATCGGACCAGATTCGTTCAGAAAACATTGATAAGTACTTGATTATGGGAGAGCTTTCTTTGGATGGAAGCCTACAACCCATAAAGGGAGCTTTGCCCATCGCCATAAAAGCGGCAGAGGAAAGTTTTGAAGGGTTTATTTTGCCCAAGGAGAATGCCAATGAGGCTGCCGTGGTAGATGGGCTCAAAGTATATGGGGTGGACAATATTAAAGAAGTCATTGATTTTTTTGATGACGATGTTCCTTTGGAACAAACCCAAGTGGATACCCGTCAAGAATTTTATGATCATCTACATTTTCCAGAGTTTGATTTTGCCGATGTAAAAGGACAGGAAAGTATAAAGCGTTGTATGGAAATTGCCGCTGCAGGTGGGCACAATATTATTTTGATCGGTCCGCCCGGGGCAGGGAAGACGATGTTGGCCAAACGCTTACCCTCCATTTTACCTCCGATGACGCTCCACGAAGCTTTGGAAACCACCAAAATACATAGTGTTGTGGGCAAGGTCAAAAATAAAGGGCTGATGAGTCAAAGACCGTTCAGAAACCCACATCACACCATTAGCAGCGCTGCGTTGGTGGGAGGAGGCAGTTATCCACAGCCCGGTGAAATCTCGTTATCGCACAATGGAGTTTTGTTTTTGGATGAACTTCCCGAGTTTGAACGCCGCGTACTGGAAGTAATGCGTCAACCTATGGAAGATAGGGAGGTTACCATTGCCAGAGCTCAGTTTACGGTAACTTATCCCAGTAGTTTTATGTTGGTGGCAAGTATGAATCCGAGTCCTGGAGGATATTTTAACGACCCGGATGCCCCAGTGACCTCCTCGCCCGCAGAAATGCAGCGGTATTTGGGGAAGATTTCCGGTCCATTATTGGATCGGATAGACATTCATATTGAAGTAACCCCTGTACCCTTTGATAAATTGTCGGAGGAGCGAAAAGGAGAGAGTAGCGTTGTGATCAGGAAAAGGGTCGAAGCCGCACGCGAAATACAGACCCATAGGTTTCAACACATAGATGGAATACATTACAATGCCCAAATGGGTACCAAACAAATTAGGCAGTTTTGCAAGTTGAACGAATCCTCCAAAAATCTTTTAAAAGATGCCATGCAGCGTTTGAACCTATCTGCAAGAGCCTACGATAGAATTTTAAAAGTGGCGCGTACCATTGCTGATTTGGAACAATCAGAAAACGTGGTGGAAAACCATATTTCTGAAGCTATTCAATACCGAAGTTTGGACAGGGAGGGGTGGTTAGGTTGATTTTAGTTGAACCGTTTGATCAGATTATAAGTGAACACAATCATTTCCCTGTAATTATCCTTGCTGATTTTTTCATCAATGCCGTGGAACATAGACATACTGCTTGGGTTCACTCGAACAGGGTAGAATCGGTATACATCATCAGAAATATCGTAAAAATATCGGGCATCTGTACCCCCTCCAATTAATCCCGGAACCACAACAGATTCAGGAAACACAGAGCGGATGGTTTTTTCAAGATTTTTAAAAGCATCCGAGTCTATTCCGGAAACTGGGGAAGGATTGGTGGCGAATTTGCCTGCCAATTCCACTTCGATTCTTTCTCCAACCGTTTCTTGAATATGTTGTTTTACTGATTCAATGGTCTCACCGGGCAATATTCTAAAATTGATAGTGGCTTTGCCGACCGTGGGGATAACATTGTCCTTAACGCCACCCTCTATAATAGTTGGTGCTGTGGTAGTGTGGGCATTCAAGGCTTTGAGCACCGGACCTTTAAAAAGCCAAGGATTTGCAAATGCCATTTTTTTGAAGAAAGACATTTCAGCTCCCATATATTCAAATTGATAGTCAATCGGCTTTACTAATTTATAGGGTCGCTGGTTGTTCTCCAAATCTACTATGGCCTGTGCCAACATACCCAGGGTGTTTTCCTCTGGTGGTGCAGAACTATGTCCTCCGCCAGTTTTTACAATAAGGTTGAAGGAGGCATAGCCTTTTTCCGCTAAATTTACCATAGCAACGACCTTATCAAAGTCCGGAATCATATTTTCCGCCAAAAAACCACCTTCATCCAGGGTCATCGCTGCCCGAACCCCTTTGTCCTTCAAATATTTTGCTATGGCTTTGGCCCCGTTGCCGCCACCAATTTCTTCATCATGGCCAAAAGCGAGATAAATGGTTTGCTTGGGTACAAAGGATTCCTGCAACAATACTTCAACGGACTCCATAAGGGCCATTAAGGAGCTTTTATCGTCCAAAGTTCCCCTTCCAATAATGTGGCTATCAGTGATTTTTCCTTCAAAGGGGCCAGCTTCCCATTCGGTTAGGGTGGGCTCGTCAACGGGAACAACATCTTGATGGGAAAGCAGTACAATAGGATTTAGGGATGGGTCGGAACCCTCCCATTTATAAAGCAGACTATATTCATTTATCTTTTCCAAACTCAAATTTTGGTGCAAAAGTGGATAAGCTTCGCCAAGAAATTGATGAAATCCATGGAATGCCGTTGAATCGGGCATAACGTCGTCACCAAAGGAAATGGTTTTGTATTGAACAGCTTTGGATAAGTTTTGAAAGGCAGTACCGGGAAAATCCATTGACGCAACAGGCTCGGACCCCACCTGTTTGGAGCTTAGCGATAGTGTGTTGAAGACGACGACCGCTGCCAAAACGACAAAGATGGCCACAAGGACAAGAATTAATTTTTTCATGGTTGGTTTACTTATGGTTCTTTTAAAATATTCATTCAAAGTAGACAAAAATTTCGTATCTATCATTTCTTGGTGCGAGAATCATAAATTATCAATTTAAAACACTGTTATTCAATAATTTCACAATAAGAACAACTAAAATAACAAGATGCGCAAACACAATGTTAAATACTATTAATGTGCTGTGATAAAGTGTGTTAAGTACTACTTTTGCACGTTTTTAAAAAAAATAGGAAACATGCAGTGTGTGGAATTGAACCCAATCGGGAATTTTGATACTTGGGAACAGGAAAAAATTGATGAGTTGTTACATCAAGAAATTCAGGAATCGTTAAGCAATAGATTGGTTTTTGAGAATGAAGGGGTAAAGCTATGGGATTTAATGCTTCTACCGGGTCAGCGACTGAATTTTAGAAGGCATAATACCAACTACGGCTGGGTGTGTACAACAGGAGGATTGGTGATAACACGTTATGGTAATGGTAAAATAGATATGATCAAGCTAAACCCCGGTGATACAGAATATTTTGAAAACAGGGGCAAAAACTATATCAACGATTTGGAGAATATTGGAGAGGATACCTTGGTCATTAATATTTTGGAATACAAGGATTCCAAAATAGAAAAGAGCTATCAGTTCACCAATTAAATTGCTTTAATATTCGCCTTTAAGCCTGAGATGATACCGAGTATATTGGCTACGGTTTCATCCAAATAATATTTGATGGCCAAATGCGGAATCCGAATAGTGGTAAAACCATTTTTGAAGGAGTGCATGGCTTCTTCAAGATCGTTTATAGCCTGCTCGTGGGTGATCATATTGTAATTTTGGTCAATCTCGATATTGAGTTTGACGCGGGAGATGGCAATATCAACCGATTTTTTACCATCCCACCATTCCAGCATGGGGTGAGCTCCAGCTTCTTTTAAGGCGTAGAATAAATGAATGGCATCAATCGGGGTATCGTTATCCTGTATAACTTTTTTGATGAGCCGTGTATGTCGTTCGCAAAGTTCAACACCTATGGATTCTTTTGAAACTTTAAGTTGTTGAGGGCTAATCTCTTTGCCGCAATCCTTACATGTCATAAGTCTTTTTAAGGTTTAAGTCTAAGTATGATTTGGGACTATTATAACTTTGAGTTTTTTAAAATCGTATAAAAAATCGACGTACGGCATTTCACTTTTAGACGAAATACACTTTTTCGGATGAAATGCATGTTTTCTCCAATTATCCTTTTAATTTAATCGCTCCAAAACCAAAGAACCTATGTTTAAAAAAATAGGACCAGGGGTTCTGGTGGCCGCAGCCTTTGTTGGGCCTGGAACCATAACCATGTGCACCTTGGCGGGAGCTCGCTTTGGCTACGCATTGATTTGGGCTTTGTTGGTGTCCATTATCGCAACCATTGTTTTGCAAGGAATGGCAGGCAGAATAGGACTTGTTACGCAAAATGGACTAGTTGATGTGGTAAGAACAGAACTTAAAACACCCTGGGTCCGAAACGTGGTAATAGCTATAGTTTTGGGGGCTATTTTGGTGGGTAATGCGGCCTACGAAGCTGGTAATATTGGAGGTGCTACTCTCGGTCTTGAACAATTGTTGCCACAACCAGAATTAAAATCCCTTTTACCGTCAATTATAGGAGTCATAATATTTTTGTTGCTCTGGTTTAGTAATTATAAGATTTTAGAGAAGATATTTATGGGCCTAGTGGGTATTATGGGACTCAGCTTTGTAATCTGTGCCATTATCACCCAACCATCAATCACTGGTATATTAAAAGGAATGTTCGTTCCTCGCTTACCAGAAGACGGATTGCTCACGGTAATAGCTTTGGTGGGGACCACGGTGGTGCCATACAACCTCTTTTTGCATGCCTCATTGGTCAAGGAGAAATGGAATTCAATTACCGATTTAAAAGCGGTGAATTGGGATACGATCGTATCCATTGGCTTGGGAGGATTGGTCTCCATAGCAATACTTATAACAGCTTCCGCAGCCCCAATTTCGGAAATTAACAACGCTTTGGATATGGCAAAAGCCCTTGAGCCTCTGTTTGGTAAAATGGCGTTCTTATTTATGGCAATCGGACTTTTGGCCGCAGGAATCACTTCTGCCATTACAGCACCTTTGGCCGCTGCCTATGTGGCCAGTAGTTGTTTTGGTTGGAAAAATGGCATGCAGAACAAAAAATTCAAAATGGTTTGGGCCATTGTGCTTTTGTGTGGTGTGGTTTTCCTATCTTTTGACATAACCCCCATCGAGGTGATTCAATTTGCACAGGTGGCGAATGGTATTTTGCTTCCTGTAATGGCACTCTTGCTTTTATGGATTGTCAATAAAAAATCTGTGATGGGGCAAAACAAGAACTCCTTGGTGCAAAATGTACTGGGAATTACCATCGTGGCATTTGCCATATTTTTGGGAGCAAAAAGTATATTTAAGGTTATTGGATTGTTGTAGATGGGTAGATTTAAGATAGATATTAATTGTGATGTAGGGGAAGGAGTAGGGAACGAAGCGGATATCTTTCCATTCATAAGCTCCTGCAACATTGCGTGCGGTGGGCATGCGGGAGACCAGGAAACCATGTTGAAGGTTGCCTCCCTCGCCAAGAAACATAACCTTAAAGTAGGTTCGCATCCATCATACCCTGATAAAGCTAATTTTGGAAGGAAAGTGATGGACATATCGGACCAAGACCTAATACAAAGTATTAGAAAACAATTAACGGATTTTGATGAGGTTCTAAAACAGAAACAAATCAGCTTGCATCATATCAAAGCCCATGGAGCACTGTATAATCAAACGGCAAAGGATGAGAGGTTGGCAGAGGTGTATTTAGATGCCATTGCCGATTACAAAGAGAAAGCCCTTCTGTACGTTCCTTTTGATTCGGTAATAGCACGAAAAGCAAAGGAGCAAGGTTTCAATCTTTGGTTTGAAGCCTTTGCGGATAGAAACTACAATGCTGACTTATCCCTAGTCTCCAGAAAAGAAGAAAATGCATTAATTACAGCACCCGAAGTAGTGTTGAAGCATATATTGTCTATCATTAAAAAAGGTCAGGTACAGTGCGCGGATGGTGAATCATGTAAGATCCAGGCAGATACCCTTTGCGTTCATGGAGATACAGTTTCGGCCTTAAAAATATTAATGTATCTTTCTAAAGAATTACCCAAAAACCAGGTAGAAATACAAAAGTGAAAAGTTACCCCATCAGCATCAAACCCTTTGGAGAACGAGCCGTTTTAGTGGAATGGCCCGATGAGGTAAGTGAATCCATTTTGGCAGACATCCTAGATTTTATGGACGCTTTTAAGGAGTTGAAGATACCCGATTGGGAAATGTCCGTCGCCTATAATTCTTTAACCATGGTTTACAACCGCGACCATATAGATTTTGAGGAGACCAAGCATATGATTTTGGAATGCCATAAAAAACAGGCTCAGTCAAAAACAGAACGAGTTCAACATTTATGGACACTTCCCGTTTGCTACGACCTTGAATTTGGAATGGACATTGAAGAAGCAGCCAAAACTTTGAACATTTCGGTAGAAGAACTGATTAAACAGCATACATCGCATCAATATGTGGTGTTTGGCATTGGTTTTTTGCCTGGCTTTATGTATTTGGGCGGACTGCCATCATCTTTAGAGATTCCACGCAGAGCAGAACCAAGATTAAAAGTTCAGAAAGGTTCCGTAGGGTTAGCCAGTAAACAAACTGGTATTTACCCTCAAGATTCCCCAGGCGGCTGGAACATTATTGGCAATTGTCCGGTGGACTTGTTCGACCCCAGTAAGGAAAACCCTTGTTTTGTCAAAGTGGGTGATAAGATACAGTTCGAGAGCATTTCCAAAGCAGAATACGACCTTCATAAAATTGAAGGCGAAGTAGGTATTTATGAACCCGAAAAAGTTGTTCTGAATGCTTAAAGTGTTGAAACCAGGTCTTTATTTAAGTATTCAGGATCTTGGCAGGTTCGGACATCGAGATATTGGTGTACCGATTGCTGGTGCCATGGATGTGGAATCGATGAAAAAAGGCAATTTATTATTGGAGAATGATGAGAACGATGCGGTTTTGGAAATGACCATGACAGGTCCCACACTCCAATTTAATACCGATACGTATATTAGTTTGTCCGGCGCGCACATTGTTGCTACATTGAACAACGAGCCGATTGATAATTACACGGTGATCAAAGTGGCTAAGGGTGATATTTTATCGTATGGCCGCCTAGAAAAGGGCTTTAGGGGGTATTTGGCGGTTAAAGGTGGTTTTCAATCGAAAAAACTGCTCAATAGCCGCTCTCAATTTTACCCTGTCACCCAATCCGCCAGACTTAAAGATGGCGATGAGATACCCTACACGGAAACAAAGAATTACGAGCCTAAAATATCAGAAGTAAAGATTGAGGAGCATTTTGAAAGAAATAGACTAAAAGTTTACAAGGGGCCAGAATTCTCTTTATTGTCCGATGCACAGCTCACAGAGATTTTTGCAAAGCCTTTCACCGTTGCCAAAGAAAACAACCGAATGGCCTATCAACTTTCAGAATTAATTGCAGGGCATTCCCATTCCATGTTGACCTCGGGAACTTTACCCGGCACCATTCAGCTTACCCCCGCAGGCCGAATGATTATTTTAATGAAGGATGGCCAAACCACAGGAGGCTATCCTAGAATTCTACAACTTTCCGAAGCATCCATTTCCGTTTTAGCGCAGAAGAAGTATGGGGATGAACTGCTGTTTAAACTTGTTTAGAAATAATTCTTTATTTTAATCAAAAACATAACCGTTATTTTTCATACCATTGAAATATGAAAAGAAATAAACAAGTCAATGTCGAAGTCATTATTGTTCCAGCAATGGGGTGATACAGACTTGCTATTGACTTAAAAAGGCCTGTATCCCACACGATACAGGCCTTTTTTATTGCAATAAAATGAATTGAATATTGGAATTTTAATCAACCTAAAAAACTGAAATACAGTAAATTATGTTTATTATGTTTCCAGTGGATTTAAACAGTGCGGAACTGTTAAAAATCTAGGGCTTTTTAAACATTTATCTTTGAATTACGGTATAAATTCAGAAGAATACTGTATTTGAATGAAATTTGACAATGGAATTGAACAAGTTTAGTAAAAAAGTAACACAGGATCCCACGCTGCCGGCCGCTCAGGCGATGCTGCACGCGATTGGACTAACAGACGAAGATTTACAAAAACCTTTAATCGGAATAGCAAGTACGGGCTACGAGGGCAACCCCTGCAATATGCATTTGAATGATTTGGCCCTCGATGTAAAGAAAGGAGTGGAGTCCTCCAATTTGGTAGGGCTTATCTTCAACACCATTGGGGTCAGCGATGGAATTTCCAACGGAACACCAGGAATGCGCTATTCCTTGCCATCCCGGGACATTATTGCAGATTCCATAGAAACCGTGATTCACGCCATGAGCTACGACGGATTGGTGACCGTGGTAGGGTGCGATAAAAATATGCCCGGTGCGCTAATGGCACAATTGCGCTTGAACCGCCCGTCCATTTTGGTGTATGGGGGAACCATTGCCCCGGGATGCCACAATAATAAAAAACTGGATATCATATCCGCTTTTGAGGCTTACGGACAAAAAGTTGCGGGAGCTATAGATGAAGCAGAGTATAAGGAAGTCATTCACAAAGCGTGCCCGGGAGCGGGGGCCTGCGGAGGTATGTACACGGCCAACACCATGGCCTCGGCTATTGAGGCAATGGGGATGTCCATGCCTTTTAACTCATCCATTCCGGCGGTTAACGATAAAAAACAAGCAGATTGCGAAGCATCGGGAGCTGCATTGTACCATTTATTAAAAGAAGACATCAAACCAAGGGATATTGTTACCAAAAAAGCATTGGAAAATGCCTTTAGATTGGTTACCGTGCTTGGTGGTTCCACCAATGCAGTACTTCACTTTATGGCCATAGCGCATGCTGCTGAGGTTGATTTCACCTTGGAGGATATTTCAAGAATTAGTGAATCCACACCCTTGTTGGCCGATTTAAAACCTAGCGGAAAGTATTTGATGGAAGACCTTCATAATGTAGGAGGTGTTCCAGCGGTATTGAAATATATGCTGAAAGAAGGGATGCTTCACGGTGATTGTATGACGGTTACAGGAAAAACGTTGGCAGAAAACTTATTGGATGCCCCAGATTTGAAAGAAGGTCAGGATATCATCAGAAAGAAAGAGCAGCCTATTAAAGAAACAGGTCATATTCGTATATTATATGGAAACCTAGCTTCTGAAGGTGCCGTCGCCAAAATCACAGGGAAAGAAGGACTGGAATTCACAGGAACCGCCCGTGTTTTTGACAGCGAAACAGCGGTAAACGAGGGAATTCATACGGGGAAGGTTCAAAAAGGTGATGTGGTGGTCATTCGTTACGAAGGCCCAAAAGGAGCACCGGGAATGCCCGAAATGTTGAAGCCTACGTCTGCCATCATGGGAGCTGGACTTGGAAAAGATGTAGCTCTTATCACCGATGGTAGGTTCTCAGGTGGTTCCCACGGATTTGTGGTAGGCCACGTTTCCCCCGAGGCACAAGTAGGTGGTGGAATCGCCTTGGTGAAAAACGGAGATGAAATAACCATTGATGCGGTAAACAATACCATCAACATCAACATCTCGGACGAAGAGTTTGAACAACGAAGAAAAGAATGGAAGCAACCTGAACTGAAAACAAAATCAGGTAGCTTATACAAATATGCCAAAACGGTATCATCGGCAGCAAAAGGCTGTGTTACCGATTTGTTCTAAAAAAATTATGATAGGGGTATCTCCCTAAATACAGGCTTATGGAGACATTGAAAGCAGAAAAAAAAGATAGTAAAAAACAAAAAGCAATTAGGATAACAGGTGCAGAAGCCATTATCCATTGTTTGCTCGCAGAGGGAGTGGATTTGATCTATGGTTACCCTGGGGGCGCTATTATGCCCGTCTATGATGAACTATATAAGTTTCAGGATAAATTGACTCATATTCTGACACGCCATGAACAAGGTGCTACGCATGCTGCCCAAGGTTACGCAAGAGTTACGGGCAGAGTAGGGGTCGCTATGGCAACTTCAGGGCCGGGTGCGACCAACTTGGTAACAGGTATCGCCGACGCACAAATAGATTCGACACCCATGGTTTGTATTACGGGTCAGGTAACCAGAAGCCTTTTGGGTTCCGATGCCTTTCAGGAAACGGATATCGTGGGCATATCCACACCTGTGACCAAATGGAATTATCAGATTACAAAGGTTGAAGAGATTCCGGAGATAATGGCCAAGGCCTTCTATATCGCAAGGTCAGGAAGACCGGGCCCTGTATTGGTGGATATTACCAAAAATGCCCAGTTTGACGAATTGGATTTTGTGTATGAAAAGTGTACCGCGGTAAGAAGTTATACGCCAGCTCCCAAACCGGAGCTTGGTAGTCTTGAAAAAGCAGCCGAATTGATCAACAGTGCCAAAAAGCCATTTATTGTATTTGGACAAGGAGTAATCTTGGGGGAGGCCGAAGCCGAACTCAAAGCCTTTGTTGAAAAAACAGGAATTCCTGCGGCATGGACTATTCTAGGATTATCCGCAATGGATACAGATCACCCTTTGAATGTTGGGATGGTAGGGATGCACGGAAACTATGGCCCCAACATGCTCACAAACGAATGCGATGTGCTTATTGCCATAGGTATGCGTTTTGATGATCGTGTAACGGGCGATTTGAATACCTACGCGAAGCAGGCGAAGGTCATTCATTTTGAGATAGACCCAGCAGAAGTCAACAAGAATGTTAAAGTGGATGTGGCCGTTTTGGGCAATTCCAAAGAAACTTTAAGCCAGATATTGCCTTTGGTCAATAAAAATGAGCATAAAGAATGGAAAGCCGAGTTTGATAAAATGTATCAAATCGAATACGATACCTTGATCAACAATGATATTCATCCTACCAAGGAAGGATTGACCATGGGCGAAGTGATTGAGCAAATCAATATGGCTTCTGGTCATGAAGCTGTAATTGTTTCGGACGTGGGTCAGCACCAAATGATAGCGTGTCGCTATGCTAAGTTCAATCAGTCTAAGAGCAATATTACTTCTGGCGGATTGGGTACCATGGGATTTGGGCTTCCGGCGGCCATTGGAGCCAAAATGGGCGCTATGGACCGCGAGGTGGTGGCAATCATAGGAGACGGGGGTTATCAAATGACGATTCAGGAGCTTGGTGTTATTTTTCAACATAATGTGCCCGTCAAAATTGTGGTTCTGAATAACGACCACTTGGGCATGGTGCGTCAATGGCAAGAACTTTTCTTTGATAGACGATATGCTTCAACGGTAATGACCAACCCGGATTTTGTAAAGATTGCAGAAGGTTACCATATCAAATCCAGAAGAGTTTCCGAGCGAAATGATCTTCAAGAGGCAGTGCAGGAAATGATGGCCTCCAAAGACCCGTACTTTTTGGAAGTAAAAGTGGAAAAAGAGGATAATGTATTCCCGATGATTCCATCAGGCGCTTCTGTTTCAGATATCAGATTAAAATAAAATTATAGATTATACCTTATTGGGTGACGGTTCATTCATTTTAGATTCAATAGGGCAGCAAGAGTATAAAACACTATGGAAAAACAATGGTATACCATCTCGGTGTATTCCGAAAATCATGTGGGGTTGCTCAATAGAATATCAGGAATATTCTTAAAGCGACACATTAATATTGAGAGTTTAAATGTTTCAAAATCAGAGATAGAAGGTGTTTCTAAATTCACGATTGTAGTTTTTACCACCGAAGACTGGACGCGCAAGATTGTTGGACAGATAGAAAAACAGATCGAGGTCATCAA
>TARA_R110002012_G_scaffold108849_2_pt1 | contig 17109 bp, 20 predicted proteins | sample TARA_R110002012 | Tara Oceans TARA_R110002012 (sample SAMEA4396515) | marine metagenome | biome: Westerlies Biome; feature: [DCM] deep chlorophyll maximum layer (ENVO:01000326); material: water (ENVO:00002006), including particulate matter (ENVO:01000060) such as... | depth 40 m
CCTACCTGCAACCCGGTGACGCCGTCGATGACGAAGCTGATACGTCGGTGCCGTCCTCGATGCTTATTTCTGCGCTCTGGGTTTTGGTTGGTTTTGTCGTCTTAATGTTCGGCGCACGTTTTCTGGTTGATGGATCCGTGTCCATAGCCCGGGGCTTTGGCATCTCCGAGGCGTTCATCGGGCTGACAATTGTGGCGGTGGGCACATCCTTGCCAGAACTTGCCACGTCCATCATCGCAGCCTTCCGGCGTCAGTCAGAAATCGCGATCGGCAATATCGTCGGGTCCAACATCTTCAACGTGCTGGGTATTCTGGGCGTGACGGCGCTGATCAAACCGGTTCCTGTCGCCGATCGCTTCCTGACCTTCGATCTGCCAATCATGATTGCGGCCTCACTGGCACTGACTGCGCTGCTTTTGACCCGTCCAATAATCGGGAGGGGCATCGGGTTGGTTGTGCTGATCGCATACGTTACCTACGTTTGGCTCGCGCAGTAACTAAGGGCTCGAAGCCGACCTTAGCTGCGTTTTGCACCAATGGCCGGATTCGAAAAGAGTGCCGTTCGATGCGGCGTGTCTGAACTCACCCATCGCGGACAAAACCGACCTTGGCCGCCATTTGGTCAATGGTCGCTTTCAACTGGCTACAAGAAAGAGAAGCACTTTGGCAGGGTGATAGCATTCGCAGCAGCTTGCAGTAAGACTGCACAACGAACGAAGCTGAAGCTCTCTTTTGTGTTCGCAACGAAATCTGAGAACTACGTGAATACCCTCACTTGCTTACAGAAGTCACCTTTCAGGAAAATTGCTTGTGTCACGCTACCAAGCCAGCACAGCGGGTCGCTTGCATTAAGCAACCTCTGGAACGCGCCAGTTATTCCTCTGAGGTGAAACATTCATAGGCCCTTCACACGCAGGCGCAGAGCCCGGATACCAGGCAGTAATACCAGCAAAACTGCGATTATCAGAAGCCCCAATGTCATGGGCCGTTCCCAGATGAAAGATACCCCACCATAAAGCTGCATCGAGCGGGCAAAATTGTCTTCCATCATCCCGCCCAAGATAAAGCCGATGAGAAGCGGTGGCAGCGGATAATTCGCAAATTTCAGCGCGATGCCACAAATCCCGAAGCCTACGAGCAACAGCAGTTCGGTGGCATTGTTTTGCCCGATATACGCGCCCATCAGCGTGAAAAACAGAATGAACGGGATCAGGTAGTTGCGCGGGATTGCGAGGACCTTGGCAATATAGGGGATCAGAGGCAGGTTCAGGATCAACAACACAAGATTGCCGATGAACATGGACATGATGACGGCCCAGAAAATCTGCGGCTCGTCGATCATCAGGCGAGGGCCGGGTGTCACGTTGAGCGCGATCAACGCACCCAGAAGAATGGCCGTCGTGCCGGACCCCGGGATGCCGAGCGTCAGCAGCGGCACGAACGATCCGGTGCAGGCCGCGTTGTTGGCGGTTTCCGGTGCGGCAAGACCCTTGATCGACCCCTTGCCGAATTCGTCCTGCTCGTGTTTCGGCGCGATGTTACGCTCCACTGCGTAGCCCAAGAACGATGCAATTGTGGCACCGGCCCCTGGTAGTACACCGATGAAAAAGCCCTGAATGGATTGGCGGCCGATGACGGGTGCTATGGCGCGTGCTTCTGCGCGGGTGATGCGCAGATCCTTGATTTCGCCGCCGACATCGCCCATGTTTTTTGGCTTCAGGACAAGGAATATCGCCTCTGGCAGGGCGAACATCGCCATTGCTAAAGTGACAAAGCCGAAACCTGATTGCAGTTCCATCATGCCGCCAGTGAAGCGTGGCATGTTGAACAAGGACCCAAGACCGACGGTCGCCATCATCAGGCCCAGCACAGTCATTAGCAGAGCCTTGGCGACCTGACCGTTTCCAGCAAAGGCCGCAATGGCCGACAGTCCGACGACCATCAGACCGAAGTATTCCGCAGAATGGAACAATAACGCCACAGAGGAAAGCATGGGCGCGAAAACCATCAGCAATATCGCACCGATCGTGCCGCCCGCGAAACTGGCGATGGCCGCAATCGTCAGCGCCTTGCCCGCTTTGCCCTGCATCGCCATCGGATAGCCGTCGAAGCTGGACGCGACGGTGCCCGCGACACCGGGCGCGTTGAGAAGGATGGACGATGTAGAGCCCCCAAAAATTGCGCCGTAGTAGACTCCCGCAAGCAGGATCAGCGCGGCGGACGGATCGCCCAGCGAAATGGCAATCGGGATCATGATCGCAATGATCGACATCGGCCCAAGACCGGGCAACATGCCGATGAACGTGCCAATCAGACAGCCGCCGATAACCATCAGAAGGTTTTGCAGCGACAGGGCCGTTTGCAGGCCAATCAGAATTCCTTCGAGCATGTGATCAGTTCCCCATAAAGAATGGCAAAGGGCGCAGAAAAATCCCCAGGATTTCCTGCACGAGGTACCAGATTACACCTGCCGTCAGCAGCGACACGGGGATCATCATATGCCATTTGCGTTCGCCCAAGATGAACGATCCGGCGACAAGGAATGCGGTGGTCGACCCGAGGAACCCCAAGGGGCGCAGGCATAGGGCATAGGCCACCATCAGTGCCAGCATCAGGATCGCCTGACCAAGTTTGTAGTCCGTCAAACGACGGTAATCGATATCGCCGATCACCTGTTCGCCCTTTTCAAGGCCAAGCAGAATGACGATGGACAACAAGATGCCGAAGATCGACAAGATTTTGGGGAATGAACTGGGCCAGACAGGCTTGCGCTGCATAAAAGGTGCCACGTTGGCGTCCATCGTGAACCAAGCGGTATAGCCGTAAATTAAGCAAATGCTCAGCAGAACAAGTGCGATCCAACGATCCAAGGCCATGCGACCAATCTCCCAAAAATGTCTTGAAAAAAAGGGCGGCGCGTGGTGTGCGCTGCCCTTCAGAGTACTTAAAGGAAGCCCAGCTGACGCATCAGATCGCCGATCACCTTTTCTTGGTCATCAAGGAACGTGCGGAAGTCGTCGCCGGGATTGTGGATGTTGACCCAGCCGTTACGGGCGCGTATAGATTCCCATTCTTCGGTGTCATACATTTTCGCGAGCACGTCCTGATAGGCAGCCAGGTTTTCCGCAGGAAGGCCTGGGGCAGCAAAGAATCCGCGCCAGTTTACGAAAGTCGTGTCGATGCCTTGCTCCATCATCGTCATGGAATCCGGCGCCGCGGGAACGCGCTCGGGCGACGTAACGCCGATGATTTTGACTTCGCCAGCCTCGGACAGATCGATCGCTTCAGACAAGCCAGTGGACAGCGCCTTGATCTCACCCGACAGCAAAGCCGCCATGGCGGTGCCGCCAGCATCGTAGGGGATGTAGTTCACATCCAAAGCATCGCGCCCGGCTGCTTGCATCACCATCGCCGCAACGACGTGATCAAGGCCTCCGGGAACAGACCCACCACCAATAGGCGTGCCAGTGGCATCCGCATCATATGCAGCGAGGAAGTCATTCATTGAGTTGATCGGGCTGTCCTTGCCCACGACGAGTGCCGCGTAATCTCCGATCGTGCCGGCAACCAATGTAAGATCGCGGTAAGTCTGGGAAATTTCGCCCGTCAGGCCACGGATCACGAGTGGTGTCGAATTGACCATTAGCGTGCCGTAGTTGCTTTCGGCGTTTTCGATCAAATAGGCGATGGCTGTACCGCCGCCGCCGCCGGACATGTTTTCGTAAGACGCTGAGCCGATAAGGCCGGCTTCGGTCAGGGCCTCACCGGTGCCGCGTGCCGTGCCATCCCAACCGCCGCCGGCACCGCCGGGGATCAAGAAGTGGATGCTGTCGAGCATCTGGTGCCCGTCTGCAAAAGCAGGCGTTCCAAGGCCAAGCGTCGCAACTGCGGTCGCGATCAGGGCGCGTCGGCCCATCTTAAACGTTGTCATTGTCGTCTCCCATTTGATAACCGTTCTCCTCACGGCTCTGTCGGCAGAGACAAACACATCAACCTGACATAAACCTGTCACCTGCCGCAGAAAGGACAAAGAGTACGATGAAATACCTCCTCGTCGAAGATAATCTGGAGCTGGCGAACGCCATCTGTTCACGCATGGTTCTGGACGGGCATCAGGTTGATCACGCTGCAAAAATTTTCGACGCTGTGATCTTTGCGCAAACCGGTGAATACGACCTTATTCTGCTCGATATCATGTTGCCGGACGGGGATGGACGTAGCTTTCTCAAACAACACCGTGCGGCGAAAAACGACACGCCTGTGATTGTTTTGACGGCGCGCAGTCAAGTGTCGGATCGAATCAGCATGCTTGATCTTGGCGCGGATGATTACGTTACCAAACCATTCGATCACGCCGAATTGCAGGCCCGCTGCCGCGCGGTTCTGCGCCGCAAGACTGGCACGGCGCAACCAACGACCCGCTTAGGGGACGTCGAGTTTTATCCTGTCGGCGGGCACCTGATCGTCAAAGGCAAGACCATCAACCTGCGCAACCGGGAACTGCGATTGCTCGAATTGCTCATCAACGCCAAGGGGCAGCTTTTCTCAAAACAAAAGTTGGTAGACCGGCTGTTTTCCTATGACGACGATGTGTCTGAAAATGCGATCGAGGTTTATATTGGACGGCTTCGCAAGCATCTTGAAGGGTCAAGCGTTCAGATCACTACCCTGCGCGGTTTGGGCTACAGGCTTAATCATGACGGATAACGTTGTCGTCTTTGGATCACTTCGCAATCGGCTTGCATTGATCCTGACGGGCGGCGCGGCACTTCTCGCGATCTTGTTGTTCATTGTTGTGCGCGGCTATGCCGCCCAGATCGCACAACAAGGGCAGGACAACATTCTCGGCGCGTCAGTCTCTTCTATTCTGGACGCCGCTGTTTTGCGCGACGGTGCTGTCGAATTGGACTTTCCCTATGCGTCCTTGTCCATGCTTAGCACAGCGGCCGACGACCGTGTGTTCTACGCTATCTTTGAGGACGGAGCACTTTTGTCCGGCTACGATGGTTTGGGGGCGGTCCTGCCCGCCAAATCCGGTGAGAGCGTGTTTACATCGACAAACTACGACAACGCCACAATTCGCGTGGCCACCGCGAGCCGCACTTTGATCGGGATCGACACGCCGCGACAGGTCTCTGTGAGCGTAGCACAAACCCAAGACGCACTGGCTGAAACGCTCAATAAAATTTCGCGCAACGTCGCCTTGTTCGGCGCGGGTTTCTTTGCCCTTGCCACGGCATTGGCGTTTTGGGCGGCATCCACGACCATTGGCCAACTGAGCCGTCTGACCATGTCCGTCACACGGCGAGGACCACAGGACCTCAGCCCGTTTCTCAAACCGGTACCCTCTGAAATGGTGCCACTGGTGGGGTCGCTGAATACGCTGATGTCGCGCTTGGACCAATCCCTCAAACAATCAGAAGACTTCATTGCCGAAGCTGCCCATCGTGTCCGAACCCCACTGGCAACTGTCCGGTCTTATGCCGAGGCCACCTTTCAGCGGGTACAGACACAGGAAAACCGTGACGCCTTGCGCGCCATGATGCGCGCAATTGATGAAAGCTCACGCGCGGCGGGGCAGTTGCTGGATCATGCGATGGTCACCTTTCGCGCCGAGAACCTTGAGCGCGAAGATGTTGAACTGGACGGTTTATTGCGTGACCTCGTTCAACGCATGACGCCTGTGGCGGACATGCGTGATGTGGCAATTCACCTTGAAAGCACCGCATCCGCGCTCGTAAGGGGCGATCCTGTCTTGCTGCAAAACGCCGTTCGCAACCTCATCGACAACGCGCTTAAATACGCTCCGGCGGATACGTCGATCACGATCCGTGTCCGGACCAACCCGCATATTTCGGTTGATGTTCTTGATCAAGGTCCCGGATTTCTGGCCGGTGAGATGGACAAGCTCGCCGGACGGTTTGTTCGCGGCGGTGATACCCAAGGTCACATCGGATCCGGACTTGGGCTGACAATTGCGCAAAACGTGGCAACTGCACACAACGGCACCATGGTATTGTCCAACAGATCGGAAGGCGGCGCATGCGTTACTTTGCAATTCTAATTCTGTGTGTCTTGCCATTGTTTGCGACCGCGCAAGAGTGGGAGGATCAGCAGGTCTTCGGGTCCGAAAGTGCGCCGCGATCCCTGCGGATTTTATCCAGCACCGACACGTCTTTCTTTGTCCCGATTATCGAGAGTTTCATCGCACAGCGTCCCGATGTTTCGGTTGAATACCTTGTCACTGGCACGGCCGACCTTGACGATCTGTTTCGCCAAAACCCAGATCAATTCGACGTCGTCATTTCAAGCGCGATGGACCTGCAACTCAAACTGACCAATGACGGGTTTGCGCAATGGTTGGAAGAGCTCGAGCATCCGGACTGGGCGCAATGGCGCAGCAGCTTATTCGCGTTCACCACCGAACCGGCGGCCATCGTCATCAACACCGCCGCGTTTGACGGATTACCGTTACCCGCCTCGCGGCAAGACCTGATCGAAGTTCTGCGTGCAAACCCCGACCTGTTTGACGGAAAGGTCGGCACCTACGATGTGCGCCTCTCGGGGCTGGGGTACCTGTTTGCTACGCAAGACGCACGTGCATCCGAAACGTTTTGGCGCCTGATGGAAGTGATCGGCAGCCTTGACGCGCAGCTTTATTGTTGCTCGGGCGCGATGATTGACGACCTCGCAGAAGGGCGCATTCTGGTGGCCTATAACGTGTTGGGCAGCTATGCGCTGGCCCGCGCAGACACCGAAGACGTGTTGACCGTTATCCTGCCCTCCGATTTCCCGACGACCATGATGCGATCCGCACTCGTGTCAAAATCTGCATCGGACCCGGGCCTGGCTGAATCTTTCGTAAGCCACTTGATCGGCCTGCAATCTGAAGGCTCCGCCGAGGATTTTCCTTTGCCATCGCTTGATGCCTTTCAAGACACCAGTGGCCGCCCGTCCATCAGCCTCGAACCCGCGTTGATGACCTATCTTGATCGGCTCAAGCAGCAAATTTTTATTCGTGAATGGGAAAGTGCGATTATTCAAGACCGGTAAAGTTTTTTGACGTAACAAGAAAATTCATGATGCTCACTGTCGCGAAACTTGCATAGGTGAGGCGGTGGGAAGCATATCTCCTGTGGGTAAATGAATCTTTGAACGACATAAGAAAGTTTATAGGAGCTCACTTTTTGGGTTGTTGAAACGAGGAACATATGCGGCCTGATGTATCAAACGCACCAAGATTTACCCAACAATATCAGCTAGATTCCTAAAGGCCGATCTGGACGCGATAGACCGTGCTCTGGTGCTGTGCGGTTATGAGGGCAACCCCAAGGCCATACCAGCACGCAGCAAGTACAAGCAGCTATTCGGGCGCAATGAGTTGAAGTTGACGATCATCAAAGCGCTAAAGAAGCTCTTAACCATGTTGGTGTGCTTGCCGTGGTTGCTGTAAATCTCAGAATGGTTCACGCGGTCAACGTGCCAGCCCATGTGCAATTCATCCCGGTGGTTTGCTTCGTCCGCTGAAATTGTGGACATGCGCGACACGTTCTCGTTTGCCAGCGCAACGCCTTCGCCTTCGGACGTGCCGACGAATGGCTGTGTACGGCCCTCACGCTCACGCATGGCGATAACAACGTGGCGCTTGCCTGTCTGGTTGATCTTCAAGCGGCGGTCCTTGTGGTACCCGCGCACCGCGCCCATGTCGACACCTTGAAAAACGGCTGCCGCGACGGCGATCTGGATGCCTGCATCGGGGTCGCGCAGGTCTTTGCCGCCGGACGGGTTGTGCCGCGCGATGTGCCTTTGGCCGAGGCGATCTACTGGCTGGGCTGCGACGCGGGCCATGACGCGTCCTGCCGGTCTCTCGACAGGATCCACGAATTGTCGGCCCCCCTTCGCCAAAGCGAGCTTGTTCCGGCCATGGGTAGCTTGCACTGATTGCGTATCGCCACATTGACCGATGTTAACGCGCGTACAATTTGCGCGGTCACGGTGCATCCAGATCTTCGATCAGCGTCTCCATCTCAGCGATTTCACGCAGCTGGGTTGCGATGATTGCATCTGCCAGTGCCCGCACCCGTGGATCGGTAATATTAGCGCGTTCAGAGGTGAGAATAGCGATCGAATGGTGCGGGATCATTGCCCGCATCCACGCCACATCATCAACCGTGTTCTGGCTGCGAAGAAGGTAAAGTGAACCGCTGAAAACCACGACACCAACCACCACGATAGCACTATTCGCTGCGCGGTTACGGTACATCGCAAGCATGTAGCCCAACATGATCAGGGCCATGACAGCCCCCATGTAGAGCGCCATCCAAGCCCGCGTCTGACTCCAGTACACATGCGCATAGCTATACGTGTTGAGATACATGAGAATATACATCGCGACGACGGATGTCGCGATCATCGCGATAAATCTGAAATAACTCATGATAATTCTGCCTCCTTCGGCGTCTTGTCTTCAAGGGTTTTGGCAGACGCCCTGCGGCCGCCAAAACGGCTGACAATGCTTATTCACGACTGCAAGCGGTCAGCCTGCGGTCTGGTCCTCAAGTAAGAAACTGATCTTTGCGTTCACCCGGTAGCGCGTGATGGCATCGCCATCGACCTGTGCATTCATTTCCTTGATGTATACAGATTTGATGTTGCGCACGCTTTGCGCGGCCTGCGTAACTGCGGCGCGCGCTGCGGCATCGAACCCTTCGTCCGATTCAGCAAGGACTTCGATTACCTTGAGCATTGACATGAGATATCTCCTTTCGGGTTTCAGGGATGCAACTAAAGCATCCAGATATGGAGTTTTCTAATCCATGAACTCGGTGCCCGCATTGACGGGTGTTAATCGAACCCATCTGTAGGCAATCCACACCGGCAGACTCACGGGTCCCTGCTTTCTTGAGGCGACGCAAGTGACATGTGATCGCGTTGCCGGATCCGTCCGATGTCATGTTTCGGACAATCATGCGCTCTATCTTTGCTCTATGAGGTCTCGATCAGATGGCTCTGCGAGCCAGACCCAGCCCTGACCAAGCACGAGCGGAACAAGGCTGGCCGTGACCCCAAGAACAAGACCGGCACGCCCCGGACTTGGCAGACCCAGAAGATAAGCCAAGGGCGGGAACCAGAGAGCAAGGCCTATCAATTCCAAACACAGAGCGATGGCTGCCCAGACATATCCGTTTTTTACGACCTCATTGCGCAGCAGTCCTGAATCATGATCCCTCACATTGAAGACATTCCAAAGCTGCGCCAGTGCCAGAGTCAGGAACGCCACAGTAACCGCCGGACCGGTTTCAAGGCTTAACAAAAAGAGCGCGGCAGCGAACGCGCCCAGCGTGGCGATAGTGATGGATGCCCCCAGAATACCGATCAGGATCCAACGCGGGCGGTCGACTATTGCTTCGGTCGGGTCGCGTGGCGGCTTGGTCATTACATTCTCATCCCCTTTCCCCAGGCCCAGTGCGAACGCTGGAAAGACATCGGTGACAAGGTTCAGGAACAGAATTTGCAGTGGCAAAAGCGGTGTGGGCAAGCCCGCGCCGACAGCCAGACCCACGACCAGAACTTCGCTGACATTGCAGGACATCAAGTAGACGACGAATTTGCGGATGTTGTCAAAAATGACCCGACCCTGCCGCATGGCGGCAATGATGGTTTCAAAGGCATCGTCTTGCAAAACCATGTGGGCGGCTTCCTGGGCTACCTGCGTGCCGCGCTTGCCCATAGCGATACCGATGTCGGCTTTCTTCAAAGCCGGTGCATCATTCACGCCGTCGCCTGTCATGGCCACGACATGCCCCGCATCCTGAAAAAGGGACACAAGTGTGAGCTTTGTCTCGGGCGAGACGCGTGCAAAAACGTCGGCCTCCATGATCCGTGCGCGCATATCCTCACTGATGTTTTCCGGATCAAGCCCGGCGATCTCGCCGCTCTCGATTACCTTCATGTCACCGTCCCCAAGGCTTGCTTTCCGTGCAATGGTTTCGGCGGTAGCGGCGTGATCCCCCGTCAGCATGATCACGCGCACACCTGCGGCGCGGCAGGCCTTTATGGCATCCGGCACATCTTCGCGCACAGGATCAAGGAAGCAGACAAGACCTACAAGCGTCAGGCTTTCGTAAGGGTCTGCATCCTTTGGCACGCCCTCTTTCTTCGCAAGAGCAAGCAGGCGCAGTCCATCCTGCGCAGCATCTGCGTTGCGATCGGTCCACCGCTGACGCAAGGCGTCGTCCATCTTTTGAGAACCGTCTTGCTCCAGCACATGGGTACACACGTCGATCACCGCCTCGGGTGCCCCCTTGATGGCAAAGAGATGCCCATTCGCGGTCTTATGCACGGTCGCCATCATCTTGGTATCCGGATCGAAAGCATTTTCCTTTACCTGCGGCGTGTCGTCGAGAAGGCCTTTTCGAGACGCCCCCAGGCCGTCTGCAACCGACAACAGAGCGATTTCCATCGGGTCGCCGCTCTGGCCGTCGTCTGAACCGTCGCCGATCTCTGCATTATTGCAGAGCGCTCCGATGCGCATTGCCCAGTCCAGCGGGCTGTCAGGCTCTGGGGCTTTGGTTGCGTCTTCGCCGTCGCCGTCGATATCGATATCGCCCTCGGCCAGAAGATAGCGGACAACTGTCATGCGGTTTTCAGTCAAGGTTCCGGTCTTGTCGGTCAGTATCACCGTCGTGGCCCCCAGTGTTTCAACCGAGGACAGCCGGGTGATCAACGCGTTGCGCTGACTCATCCGCCACATACCGCGCGCAAGGCTGAGCGTAGCAACGACCGCCAGACCCTCGGGCACGGCGGCCACGGCAAGTGCCACGCCGGTCTGTACCATGATGGCGACATCATGGCCTCGCAGAATACCCGCACCGATGGTCAGCGCCGCAAGCGCCAGAGTAAGCCAGACAAGGCGATGGCCGAGCTTGTCCAGACGCCGTTCGAGCGGAGCGGCCTCGCCTTGGGCACTTTGAGCGAGATCACTGATCCGGCCGAGCTCCGTTTCCATACCCGTGGCTGTCACGATGCCTTCACCCGCGCCCTGTGTAATTGCCGTGCCCTTGAAGGCCATGCTGAGACGGTCACCAAGGGCGGCATTCTTGCCTACGGGCTCGGTGTTTTTTGTTACGGGAGCGGACTCACCTGTGAGCACAGATTCGTCCGCCTGCAGGTTCGACGCTTCGCTCAGCCGTATATCTGCGGTAACGACATCCCCCGCCTCAAGAACCACCACATCGCCGGGTACCAATTCGTGCGCATCAATCATGCGGACCTCGCCGTCACGCCGCACACGTGTTCGAACCTGCGCAATACGCATCAAGGCTTCCATAGAGCGGGCTGCCTTGAGTTCGGTGAAGAAGCCGATGGCCGAATTGAGGATCAGCACAAAGGCGATTGCGATGCCTTCGGCGATATCGCCCAGCACAATAGAAATCACCGCCGCGGCCGTCAGAAGCCACACGATGATACCGCTGAATTGGTGCGCGAGGATGGTCCATGCGCTTTTCTTTTTCTGGCGGCGCAGGCGGTTCGGCCCATGCGCCTCCAACCTTATTTTCACCTCGTTCGCGCTTAGTCCCGTCTGGGCATTAATCTCCAGTTTCTCTGCCAGCTTCTGAACAGACGTGGAAAAAGCGGCATCAGTTGAATCCTTGGGCACAATTCATCTCCATTGAACTGATTGGGGAAATCAGCACGATCTGAAAACATAATCCCTCGGAAAACACGGCAGAGCTTTGATACCGGTCAATCAGGCGCGCCGCACATCCGGCAGAACGCGACTAACGGGCCTCATGCGCGCTTTCAGCATCTGCCAGACGTTTCTCTGCCTGTAGGCTCAGGCGCTGAAAGACGCCGAGGCCAACCACAATTATGACCGACATGGCCAGCAAAAGGATCGGATACAGCAAAAGTTCCGGTTCGGAATTGCCAAGCTCGAAAACCAGGACGATTCCTTCTATGGCAACAACAAGCGCGATGATGACCATGAATTTTGTAACTGCTTCGCGGGCTTCTGTTGGATTGCGCAGTTCGCGGCTCCGCAACACCTCTTCTTCCATGACGTATTTCGCCACATCAAGTATTGCGACGGAAATCACCAAGGAGCTGACTGCTTCAAGCAAGGCACCCTCTGCTCTTTCATGATTTATAATTGCAGCATAGACTCGGGTGAGTGAAACCGTGATCAGCCCAACTGAAATCGCCATCATCGCGAGCGCGGCAGCAGCATAAACCACTGCAGCAAGTCGTATGAACACAACTTCGGCCCGAGACAGTGAATTCGCGGCATCCGCATACTTTGGCGGGTTGGAGTTTTGTTTCAAAGAAAGTTTCTCCGAAGTCATTTCGCCTCCGGAGCCGGAGGGGCGCTTCTGAGCCACTCATAGGCCTTGGCCTCCTGATCGGCTGGAAAGAACTGCATGTCTGCCTTCGTAAATGGAGCCGACAGAGTGGTTCCCCATTCTTCAAGCGTGTTTTCCCCAACAACGGCAATACGTCCGAAATCCTTTCCATATTTCAGATCAAATTCAATCTCACGCCATAATGCCCCGATCTCCCACCCGGAGAAATCTTCGAGGCGCAACAAGACACGCAAGGGACCATCTGACAACTCAATCGAATTTTGAAGTTCCGGAATGGCCGCCTCGTAGTCATTGATCGTAAGCGTGCCTGACGCGCGAATGATGATCATGCTGCGATCAGAGAGATGTTCAATTTTTATCATGGATCAGCGCCACGCATGAGACCCAAAGCCAGAGCACAGATCCGCGCGCCGTCGTTCCCTGCGCCTCATCTGTTTCAAAACTGGTCATGCCACCAATTCCCCCTCATGCTATACCTTTCAAAACATGCCGCGCGACTACATCCGGCAGAACGCGACTAGATGATCTCACGTGGCGCGGGCAGCATCGCTCATGTTCTTGGCAATATAGGTCGGTTCCCCCATCCGTTTGAGCAAGCCAAGCTGACGGTCGAGCCAGTCCATATGCCCCTCTTCATCGATCACGATGCCTTCAAACAGCATCCGGGTACCAATATCCCTGTCGTCATCTGAAGCCTTGGCGGCGGACGTGTAGAACTCGACCGCAACCTTCTCCTCTTCAAGGTCGGCACCAAACAAGGCCTCAAGCGACTCTGCGCGTTTCGGAGCTTTCGCAGCCTCGACAACGGGGTCACCGCCCAGAAACAGAATGCGCTCGATGAAACGCCCGGCATGGCCAAGCTCCTCAGTCATTTCCGTGCGCATCTGATCTGCCAGAACGTCAAGTCCCCAGTCGTCAAGGACATGGGCGTGGAGCAGGTACTGCTGGATTGCAGTCAATTCCATGGCCAATGCCTTTTGCAAGTTTTCGATACTTTGTACTGAGTTTTTCATGTCTTCACTCATTGATCTGTGTTGCTGTTTGCATCATCGACGGCAACGGTCCAAGCCGCCGACAACTCTTCCCAGGCATTTGTGAAGCCTGCGACCAATTCGTCCCAAGCGGCATCGGTCCCATAGGTCATCGCACCGTACATCTCGCCCAAACGATTGCGGCGGGCACGCAAGCGCTGCAGTGCAGCAGACGTTCTGTCGCGCGCGGCTTGGGACATGTCGCCCCAGTTTTCCCGGGCTCGGTTCTCCAGAACGTCGATCTCGGTATCGATGCGATCAAGCGACTGTTCTGCGGCGTCCAACGCCGCGTCGCGTTCCTGAAGTGAATAGCCTGCAATTGTGCCATAAACGTCAGAAAGTTCAGCCTGCACATCGTCGATGGTGATCGGTTCGTTCGACTGAGCCAATGCCATGCCATGCGCGACCAATCCGACACTCAGAACGAAGGCAGTGAGGGGTCGTTTTCCAGTTTTCATTTCAATTGCTCCCCGATCAGCCGAAGCGATCCGCAGCTCTTCGGACAGCCTTGCCAAGGTCATCCCAGGCCGATTCAACGCCGGATTTGACGTCTTCCCAAGCCTTTCCCTGAGCCTCACCAAGTTCATCAAGCTTCATCTCAGCGTCTTTTTGCTTTGCGCGGAGTTCGTCGACTTCTCTCTGATACTTGAGCTTGGTGTCGGCGCTGGCCTCTTTCGCCTTGGCCTGAAACTTGTCGATTTCGGCCCGCCATTGATCAAGCCGCGCCTGAAATTTTTCAGCATATGCACTTTTGTCGTCCATCTGTCCGTCTCCTGATTTGTTGTCAGAAATGACTTTGCTTCTGGGAATTGCCATCATCACACCGGGGTTGCGTGTTTGGTTGTTGAGGCTGATTTCACCTGCTTGGCGGCTTTCTCAAGCCCTTCCTTTTCGGCTTCGACCTCCGCAGTCGTTACGTGGCCTGCACAGCGGGTGCAAAGGTGTGCCCATTCGCGAAAATCTTCCATGACACGTTCCACCGAATGCCGTTGCCAATCGGACATGCTCTTCAGTGCCTCCGATGGGTCAGACCCACCGTTCGTGACGTTTTCGACGGCTTTAATCGCAGTTTTCGTTGCGTCATGGCGCCGTTCAAACCAGTGTTCAGTGAACGCCTGAGCCTCCCGAAGCATCTTTTCCTGCGCCTGCCAGAACTGTTCGATCTGAGGTCGCAGCATAGGACTGAGCGTGACCGCCGCCTGCGTCTGTTTCATCAGGTCAACAAGCGATGTATCGTCTGACTTGGCCATGTCGGGCCTCCTTCATGGGTGAATATCGATCCACACAAAATGGAAGACTGTTCGGATCGTCGCATTAACATCGATCAATCATCCGGTATTCAACGGTCTTCGATTTCCTGCCTCTGAAGGCTTGTGGTACCCGTCATACTGGACCGGTAATACTGGGCCTTGATGATCAGCGTTTGAACATCTGGCTTGAGGGCGCTGCGATCAGGAGCTGCATGCATGGCCCATAGTTATTGAGACATGTCAGATTGTCGTCGCAAGGGTGCGACATTGACATATCTCAGTCGCAAACAGCTATGTCATCGTACTGAAGGATTAGCCTCTGGTCGAAGAGGATTCTTTTGAACTGGGGTACTTGATGGCGACTAGCAATTATTCGCATGCGAGCATCGGCGGCTTGGTTCAGCCAGCTTGGCAGCTGGCGGAAGCAAGCGGCGTAAAAAAGCTTGAGAATGCCTTAAAAAAGTACATGCGCGGGCATCGTGCTGGTACGATGATCGGGCTCGAAGGCGAGCAGTCCAACGTGATCTACTGCGTTTGGTCAGGATGGATATCAATGTCCAAATCGATGCCTGATGGTCAACGGCAGATTATCGATTTCGCCCTTCCAGGAGAGTTCCTGAACCCAAGTTCGGGACATACTGCAGGAAGCGGATTGCACATCGAAGCAGTGACCAATGCGTCCATTGCGACGATCCCCGAGACCCGGTGGCATGAGCTTAAGGAAGCCATTCCACAACTCGCACGACTGGAGAGCAGGGTTGTGGCCGGAGCATTCTCGCGGTTGTCGGAGAGGATGCTAAGACTCGGCAAAGGCAGCGCGGAAGCTCGGATTGCTCACGCCCTCATCGAACTCTGTATTCGGCTGCGTGCAATTGGGCAGGTAGAAGACGACAGCTTTCACATTCCCTTGACCCAGCAACAACTGGGTGAATTCGTTGGATTGTCGTCTGTACACGTCTGCCGGACGATACGCCGCTTGTCGCGCAGTGGTGTGATCTCGATGGCGGATCACATGGATATAGATATCCACGAAATGGATCACTTGGCCGAAATAGCAGGCTTAGACATGGACGTACTGGAAGAAGATATCATTCCGCAACTCTGAAGCTGTCACAAGCCGCTTGCCCGGCAAATCAAACCGTTAGCGTTCTTCAATGATCTCTCCCAGAGCCTGGCCAGCCAGTTCTTCTGACGCATTCTCGGCGATATCACCCACGGATAGCACGCCAAGCAACTCTCCGGATCGATCCAGCACCGGAAGCCGCCGCACCTGATTGTCGCCCATAATAGCCGCAGCTTCTGCTACATCTTGATCGGCGAAACAGGTGACCAAGCGGGTCGACATTGCCTGAGATACTGGCACCTCACTCAAGGCCGTTGTTTGCGGCAGCAGCCGAAGCACCAGATCTCGATCTGTCAGTAAGCCAACCAAACCGCTTTCGGAGACAATCGGAACCACGCCGATATCATGTATTTTCATCAATACAGCTACGTCTCGGACAGAAGCATCAGGGCCGACGCATACGGGTGGTGTGGTCATCAATTGGCGGATTTGCATCGTGACTCCTCAGTCATTTATCAACTGGTTTGGCATTCCTTTTCGAGCCGCCGCGAAAGTGAATTCCGCTTCCAAAAGTCCAGTATCTTGGGCAACTTCCTGCCCAAGATCGGAGTATTCGCATCGAACCCCATCCACTTCTACGCCGCATTAACATCCGTCAATGTTTCCCACACGGCTTGTCGAACATACTGTTTCCAAATCTGGAAGGATGGTATGATGAGCGACCATCAACTAAGCCAAACGCGTTTATCACTTCGACATGCAGCGACGCTGAACAAGATCGCGGAAAAGCTTGGGCCGATGCCGAGAGAAGCTTTGCAGGCGATGACAGATTATGGCCTAAACGATGTTGAAATCGCCAGATATTATGGGATCGACGCAGATGCGATCAGCCATCTGCGACATATTTTCGGGACAGTCCGTAACCTATGATTGTGCTGAACTGGTGGGCCATCTTTCGACAATCCGTGTTCCGACACCTCCCTCAGGCAGGTCAATCGCATCCTCTAGCTTGCCTGTCCGTCCGCCGAAATAAAAAATGAAACATCAGAGCGGCTTGAGCATTGGACGCTCTGTCTCGCTTGTGTGATTGACTATGCTGCTTGTTTTTGATGTAGCATGAGCCGTTGTCGCTGAGCAGGCGTGGCTTGTGCCGGACGATTGCCTTGTCGCAACCGGACGCCGTCAGCGCCAATTCAATCGTGTGTGTTACGTCCTCGGCCCGCATGTTGGTGCAAAGCTTCTAGGCGATGATGTAGCGGCTGTAGTCATTCAAGATCGTGTTCAGATAATACCAGCCCCAGCCAATGATCTTGAAGTAGGTGAAGTCGGTCTCCCACATCTCGTTGATGGCTGTGTTTTTGTCTTTGAACTCCTCCGCCGCTTTGATGACGACATAATCAGGG
>TARA_R110002012_G_scaffold233353_1_pt1 | contig 17087 bp, 29 predicted proteins | sample TARA_R110002012 | Tara Oceans TARA_R110002012 (sample SAMEA4396515) | marine metagenome | biome: Westerlies Biome; feature: [DCM] deep chlorophyll maximum layer (ENVO:01000326); material: water (ENVO:00002006), including particulate matter (ENVO:01000060) such as... | depth 40 m
ACAGAACTAGACATAAACTTTTTAGATGTTAATTATCTTGAAGACTTACTTAATGTGTTAGATGCACTAGCTGTAGCAGAAGACGAAGACCAGCTGGCACAAGCTACTAGTACACAAATAACAGGAACTTCTTTAGGTAAAGACCCTGACACTCAAATTACTACATTAATAACAGGAAATGTAGTAAGCTTAAGGAGAAGTGTAAGTGAATCCGTACAACTAGATGTAAACGGAAGTGAATCTTACACGGTGATATTTATACAAGATGGTGTTTCTAACGTTGTTAAAATTAATGGTGGTGGAGATTCTATTATAACAATCACTCAGGGAGGATAACATGAAGAAATGGATTTCGTTACTTAGCATACCAATACTATGTCTACCTTTGTTGTTTAATTGGCAGGCATTAGAAATACTTAAACTAAAAGTATTTGATGTTTTAGTGCAAACCCCAAAGGAAACAGGTTGGTTTGTAACATTAGATATAACAGAAGAGGATGTAAGTAAAGCAGGTGGTTGGCCTTTTCCTAGACAGGACTTAGCTAAAATACAGAATAACTTAATTAAAGCAGGAGCTATGGGAGTTGGTTGGGTTGTAGCTTTCCCTGAGGTAGATAGATTTGGCGGAGACGAAGTTTTTGCTAGGTCTCTTGCAAGCACGCCGAGTGTTTTAGCTATGTTTGAAAGCAACACAGGAGTTGTACCGCCTACTACAGGGACTGTTATATTAGGAGAAGGTGCGAACGGTATACCAGCTAGCGGCGTAATTGTTAACACAGAAATTTTAAAAGAAGCAGCCAACCAAGGGATTGCAGCAGCTAGAGTAGATGTAGACAACCTTGTACGTAGGATGCCTTTGCTTATGCAAACGGACACAGGATGGGCCCCCGCTTTTGGTACGGAAGTGTTAAAGATATTGTCTAACACCGATACTTACATTATACGTACTGAGCAGAATCAAATAGCAGGCATAAAAGTACCTAACTTTGGAGAGATACCTACAGATGAATTAGGTAGAAAGTGGGTGTCTTGGACTAATACTTCCCGTACAACTTTAGATGAGATGGATGTAGAAGGTAAGTTTGTATTTGTAGGCGTGAGTGCAAAAGGCGTAATGCCTCAGATTGCTGTTCCTACAGGGCTTTTATATCCACACCAAGTACAAGCTGCACTTACAGAAAGTTTATTTTTTGATTCGCCACAAATACCTGGGGCAAGCTTATTATACGAATTACTTATATTAATAACAGTCCTTACATTCACAGTGTTTATAATACGTACATGTACGGTAACAGTAACTGCAGTAGGTATACCAGTTATATTATTGTTAACAGCTGGAGGAGGTTATTATTTAATTGTAAACAAAATACTTATAGATGTTAGTTATAGTATATTATCATTAATACTTATATCTATACCTGAACTATGGCTACGTTTTAGAGAACAATACAAACTAAGACAACAGATAAAGAAACAGTTTGAGCATTATCTTGACCCTAGGCAAGTTGCTCAGTTACAAAAAGACCCAAGCTTACTAAAGCTAGGGGGAGAAAAACGTACTTGTACGTTCTTGTTTACTGATGTACGTGGGTTTACAAATTTATCTGAAAAGTTAGAACCAGAAAAAGTAACTGACATAATGAATAAAGTGCTTACTGAACAAGTTAAATGCATCCAGGCCCACGGTGGTATGGTGGATAAGTTCATAGGCGACGCATGTATGGCCATCTTTAACGCTCCTCTCGATATAGATGAACATGAACAACGTGCTGTCGCCTGTGCCCAAGACATACGCATGGGCATATATCTATTACAAAAAGAACTACCAGAACCTGTTGCAATAGGAATAGGTGTAAATACAGGAGAAGCAGTAATAGGTAATATGGGTAGTAATACAAGATTTGATTATTCAGCCATAGGAGATGCTGTAAATACAGCCGCACGTTTAGAAAGTGCAACTAAAGAAGCTGGGGTAGATATACTTATTGGAGAACGTACAGCTAAGAAAGTAGACAAATGTTCCTTGCACAACACTATTAAAGTAAAAGGTAAACAAAAAGCTTTAAAAGTGTATACTATATAGATGGCCAGAAACTATAGGCAAGAGTACGATAGATACCAAGGTTCTGCTACACAAAAAAAAGCAAGAGCTAGACGTAATGCGGCTAGAAGGCTTATGATGAGGCTAGGTAAAGTTAGTAAAGGTGATGGTAAAGATGTGGCACACCGAGATAACAACACTAAAAATAAAAAAAGAAGTAATTTACGCGTACAAAATGCCTCTTCGAACCGGTCTTTTGCACGTACTAAAAAAGCAAGGAGAAAGTAATGACTAGTAAACAAGAAATGGCTACAAGAGCCCGAAAGAAAAAACGCAAAGTTACTAAACTAAAAGGTAAACAAAATTCTTTACCAGAATTTATTAAGAAAAAAATACTAGCAAAAAAACAAGGAGTAAAAAAATGAGTACCTCAAGTAAAAAAATGACCCAAAAGAAAAATGATTCTATAGGCTATGATGATAATAATGTGCCAGCAGTTAATACTACAGGCTACGCGCCTTTAAGAGAGCAAACTGTTGCAGGAAGCATGAAAAGGTCAAAAGACATAGCTGAAAAGAATAAAAAAGAAATACTAAGAAAAGAAGCTGCAGGTGAATACAAAAATGTAAAACTTAGTAAAAAACCTGTAGGAGTAGCTATTCGTGAAATTTTTAAAAAGGATAAATAATGCATTGTATAAACGCCCCAACTAAAAAAATGTCTATGAAAAAAGGCAAAAAAAATAAAGGTTATTCAAAAGGAAAGAAAAATGCCAAGAAAAAAACCAGCTAAAAAAAAGAAAAGTGGGGTAAAACCTACTAATCCAAAACTTTATGCCAGAGTAAAAGCAGAAGCTAAACGAAAGTTTAAAGTATGGCCATCTGCATATGGCTCAGGGTGGTTAACAAAAACTTATAAATCAAGGGGTGGTGGCTACAGATAATGGCTAGCGCTAAACCTAAAGGTGGACTAACAAAATGGTTCAAAGAAGAATGGGTAAATATAGGTAAAAAAAAGAAAGGAGGAGGATATGCTCCTTGTGGTAGAAAAAAAGCTTCTACTAAAAAGAAAGGTTATCCAAAGTGCGTACCTAAAGCTAAAGCAGCTAAAATGACAGCAGCACAAAAAAGAAGTGCGGTTAAACGTAAAAGGTCAAAAGCCCAAGGAGTAGGCGGAAAACCAACAAGGGTGAGAACTTATGCCAAGAAAAAAAGAAAAACCAATAAGAAAAACAACAGGTAAAGGCGGTAACTACCGAAAAACTAAGTCAGGCGCAGGCATGACTAAAAAAGGTGTAGCTGCTTACAGAAAAGCAAACCCAGGTTCAAAATTAAAAACAGCTGTAACAGGAAAAGTTAAGAAAGGAAGCAAGGCTGCAAAAAGAAGAAAGTCATATTGTGCTAGGTCTTTAGGTCAACTTAAACGAAGTTCAGCTAAAACTAGAAATAATCCTAATTCTAGAATACGTCAAGCAAGAAGACGTTGGAAATGTTAGTTTTTTAAAAAATCGACCTTACCATATTTATTCTAATGCGTTTTAAAGGCAAGGTCCTTGCGCTGATATTAAAAACACTTAAAATGCGTTAGACAGCGTCTCCGTAGGCGCTACACGACTTTGGTCTTTTCTATTGTTTTTATAAGTTTATTTAAATACCATTGAGCTTTTTTAAGGTCTTCTACTCCTTTTTTAGCTTCATAACGCCAAATGTACTTTTGAATGTTACCTTTTAAGTAACCTTTAAAAGATTCAGGTGTCATACTTTCTTTAATTGCATCAATACATTCTATATCGCCAGTATTGTAATGCGGAGGTGAGTTAACCATGTCTGTCATTTTGTTTCTCCTTCAATAAATATACCTTGCATGTGTTCATATCCCATATCGTTACCAGTAAACTCATGTGTAGATTTTACTTTTGTACTTCTATGGTTAAAACTAGATTTGCAATAGTCCTCTTTACCAGATACTAGGTAAACAATTGCATTTTTGTTCTCAATAGTTTGTAATTCTTGTATTAATTCACTTACCGTCATTTTTATCTCCTAGGCAAAATTTAGTAATAGCTTTAATAAAATTTTCAAATGGCACACCAGTCTTTTTTAAATTTTTTAAAGTAATATGTTTGGTTGTAAAGTCTTCTATTACATACACTAGCTCAGGGGTTCCTAAGACTGCGTACGTAAAAATGTTATTTTGTTTTTGTTGAGTTAACCAGATTCGTTGTTGGACAGATAAATTAATTTCTATTTTAGATTCGTCTTTTTTAGGCAAAGTATTAATATACTTATATTCTATAAAACAATGACCCTGTGGGCCAGAATAGAAAGCGTCAGGTACGCCGCCGTGATAAGCGTCGTTAATTTTCCAACGATAGATTTCTTTGGGTAGGTGTCTATGCACTTTATTTATGAACTCCTTTTCTCGCACATAAAAATTATAACATACGTACGGGTGCGAACCATTCTGTCGCACCCATGTACGTAAAAACTCATTTAAGCAAAAGTTTTTTGATAAAAATCTTTTACTTGAGCATGGGTATCTTCTTTGACCCAACCAACATTTGAAACAGATATGTTCATAAACTTCTGTCCTACTTTGTTAGCAGTTTCAACTGATTCCATTTTCCAAAGAGAAGAGAATCTATCTCCACCTAATTTTGCAATTTGGGTGTTCCATTCTCTTGATACTCTAAGTTTAGAAGATGCGCAATCAAACAAGAAAGGTATATCAGATACTTCTCCTGTAGTTTCATCTACTTTCAATAAGGTATGTGTTTGAGTTTGAGTAACCTCACAATCATCTACATTCTTACCGATTTCTTCGATACCAGTTAAAGCGTCGTCTTTTGAAGGATAAGTTCCAATCAAGCCTCCGCCTTTTTCTCTTTTACCCCAAACTACGTATTCTTCCTTAAAATGTACGTTTATAACATACAAATACTTACCGTAGTTTTCTTTGGTAACAGTGTTAATAAAATCGCCAACTTTGGCTCCTTCTATATAGTCACTGTGGTTTTCGTCCACTTCGTTATTAACTCTTTGGAGTTGTTTAACTCTAGGGACCATCATGTGTTCTGAAGAAATGTTTTCATTTCCTAGACCACTATTTGCTTTTACGTGGGCAGGGACCGTCTTACTCACTATACTTATATCATTTGGCATTTTTCATACTCCTTTTTTCATGATACGTTATTATAAAGACCTGTAATTAATACGGGTCAACTCTGTGCCTTTAACTCCAGGAACATTCATTCCTAGTTTTAAAAGCTCTCTGTAGGCCGTTGATGACATACGCTTGTGCAATAACTCAAACTGATTAGTTTGGAGTATATGCTCAAATACGTCGTCCCAGTTTTCTACAGTTGGCACTATTTCAGTTTTAATTGAAACAGTACATATGTCATTAGATATTTTATCGAGCCCTTGCTCTTGTAATCTAATAGCAATTTTGTGTTCAAGCTCTCTTTTTTGTTGCGTGTGCACTTTTTCTTGAGCTTGTAGTTCTTTTATAGATTCTCTAGTTGTAGCTAGTTCAGCTAGTAAATCTGTTAATTTTTCTTGGGTCATTTGTTTGATACCTCCTTTAAGATATGTAATAAGTTTTCCATACGACCTAACTTAGTATTTAATTTTTTATAGACTTCAGGTTCCCAAGTGTCTTTAGCAGCAATCAATATAGTTTCAGTCTTTTGTGTTTGACCTGCTCTATATATACGCTGGTTAAATTGTTGAAAATGTTCAGCATTGTATGTAGGAGAACACCATATAACTGTGTTAGCTTTTGTAAGTGTAAGACCATGAGATGCTGATTGTGGATGACAAAACAATACTTGTATTTGTCCTGCTTGGTATCTAGCAACTATATCTTTTCTACGTTCAGCTGGTACAGAACCATCAATAAGTTCGTAAGTTATATTTTGTTTTTGTGCTAATGCAATTAGTGCATCTCGTTCATGTCTCCAGTTAAATGCGACTAATGAATGTTTACGTTGTTCTACAAGAGTCATAACAATGTCGTATCTTTCTTGGTGTATAAACTGAACAAGACTGTCTTCGTCATAAACTGCGCCAGTAACTAGTTGTAATAGTTTTTTAACTCTAGCTCCTGCGTGTATAGCGTTTACTGTCCCTGCTTTTGTGTAAAGTACAGAATCTTTAGATAAAGTGTTGTACATTTTTTGCACCTGGGGTGTAAGTTTTGTAACAACTGTTCTTTTAATGTTGTCTGGTAAATCTATACAGTCTTTTAAATCATATCTAATAGAAATATCTTTTAATATGTCTGCAACTGCATCTTCTGCTCCAGGTTTATCTATCCATTCGTTAGCAAAACCATTAAATTTAGGTGTGCAAACTTGATGACGAAAAGAATAAAAACGTGCGCCTAAGCGTTTTCCATCATCTACGATATTAACTGGATGCCAGATATCAAGAATCGTATTGCTGTTAGGAGTACCAGACATAATAACCCTACGCTTAAAACATGAGCTGATACGCTTACATGCTTTACTACGTTTGGATGTTCTATTTTTGAAAGCCGTAAACTCGTCAATAACCAGCGTGTCAAAGGAATTAAGGAGCTGTAAATTTTTACATAAAAAATTAACAGCCTCGAAATTAGTAATAACAATATCAAGGTTATCTTGTTTAAATACTTTTTCTCTATTTTTGGCATAAGCTACTCCATAAGTTAAATCAGGTGTAAATTTTAAGATGTCTTCTACCCAAGCGGCTTCTAATATAGAAAGAGGAGCAAGCACTAAAGTTTTGCCTTTAATAGTTTTAAGTGCGTCTAACACTGCGCGTGTTTTACCTGTGCCAGGGTCAGATGTAATAATACAAGCTTCTGTATTAATTATAAAATCTGTAGTTGTTTGTTGATGCGCATAAGGCGCAGGGATATTTTTGTTTTCCATGTTTCGTCCTTCATTGGTAGTATTCTGTGTTTGTTAGTTGAATACTAAGAGTTAATTATAACTTAAGTAATGCCCCATTCGCAATAGGGATTTTCTCCTTTACCAAATGAACACCATTTACAATTGACGTTCGATGGATTAGGAGGAAATTTAGTAGCTGTAGTCATTACTGTAGCTCGTTGATGTAAGTTAGGCATAAAAACCATAGCCTCATCTCGTGTGTATACTTGTTCATTTGTTTTAGCGTGGTCTAAATACCATAGTTCTGTTTTTACTATTTCTAGTTGTGGGTATCTAAAGAAACTAGCTATTGCATAAGTAAGTGCTTGCTGACTATGTGCTATTTCGTTGCCAAAATATCTACCTGTTTTATAGTCTATTACGCGTGCTGATGTTTCTGATTCGTGCATAAGTGCGTCTAACTTTACTCTAGCCCATACATCAGGTGCCATCCAACCACAAGTTTCCCACTGTCGTGTAAAACCCCAATCACCTTCTAGTTCTACGATACCATTAATAAATTCTTCGCGTAGTACTTTAAACTGTGATTCAAATTTTTTAAGAGTGTCGGGAAGTTCACCTAGCTTACCAGCTACATAATCTTCAGCTTGTTGGTGTATTTCGCTTCCGCGTGCTGCGGCAGGTCCAAAGTCTTCTTTTATGCGTTTTACTTTTGCAAGATATGTTTTATAAGCACAAGTCTCAAAAACTTTAAGAGCTGAATGAGACCAAGCTGGTACATAACCAAGTTCGGTCTCATCGTTGATTTCAATAGTTTCTATTAAATCAGGTCTTGTAGGTTGTGTAAGAGACAAATATACTCCTTATTTTTGATTGACTAGTTCTAAGTCTCTGTCATCAAAATGTTCTTTTATTAATTGGTCTTTAGTATTATTGTCTAATTTCCATGCTAATACAACTCCACGAGGGGCACTAGCTCCTCTGTCTTTGCTTACACGTTTACGTGCGGTTTTTATATTAAGTCTAGACATAGCTTTTACAAAATCTCTATTAGACAATTTGTTACGGCTATCAGTCATAATATCGTATACCATTTTAAAGTGAGTCATAGGTATTACAATTTCTTGTCCAATATTTGTAATCCAATCTTTTATATATCTTTGTGCTGTACTAATACCACCAGCGTCAAAAGTGTTTGTAAGAGGTATATCTAATATTTCTGTAAAGTATTCTAAATTGCGTACGCGTATTGCATTTGCAAATTCTTCTAATACAGACATAGATACTTCTTTCATTTCTTTTTTTGCATCGTTTTCTAATGCAGTATGAGCCATACGTTCATTTATTTTAAATTTCTTTAAAACACCTGCAATTATAAAAAGTTCAGAATCTAATACATTTAAATTTTCTAACAAATCTTTATGTACTGCTTCTACTTTGACTTCTTGTCTAGGAGCTACGTTATATCTTCTGTCGCTGTCTTCTATTTTTACAGCATCTCCTCTGTTTGTAAGGAATAAAAAGTTAGTATAAGAAGGCATTTCTATTTGATTAGAACGCATCGCACGTACAGTTAAAGTTGGTTCTGTTATTTGATGTTTAAGTTTATCTGCCATACGTAATGTATTACCAGAGTCAGCCATACGAAATTCATCAACTACAAGAAACAAAGCTTGTCTCATGTACAAATTAAATTGTTCTTCTATATTTTCTAAAGCTCTCATAGGAGTTTGTTGTTCACCAAAAAGTGGTTTAAGTACTTTATGTACAAACAAACCTTTACCAGTGCCTGGTATGCCGGTAAATATCCACGCAGTCATAGCTTTCTTTTTGTGTTGGTAAATGTACGCAAGCCAGTTTATAAAATGTTCGAATTCTGGTTTGCCATCACCCAATACATGCATTAGTAATTTATAAAAATTAGGTGCAATTTTTTGTATTTCTATTGCAGTGCCATATTCTAATTGTTTTACATTTTCTTCTGCATGTAACATATATTCTGTGCGTCTAAATAAATTTACATAGTAGGGTACTTCTTCCAACTGTACACCTTTGTTATTAGTAGGGTCAAAAACAACCCTAGCATCAGGAATATAGTCCATATTAGGACGCCCATGAGAACGCATAAAGTCATTAATAGAGTTTTTAGTTGTGGGTGTAAGTGGAAAGTCTTCGGTAAATTGATTAATTGTTTCATCATATATTCCATTAAAATATGTATCAGTTGTAAAATCTCTTAAAGCTATAGGTTTAATTTTAGCTTTAGAATCTATTTGGTCAGCAAATATTTCAAAGATACTTTTATAAAAATCAGGGTCTGCTTTTTCTATTTCCCATATAGGCTCGCCTTTAAAGTTATACATATAGTGCGGGTTAGTAAGTAAAAAGAAATAAGCTCCGCTATCGCCTCCATTAAGATTACAATTTACATAAGGAGCAGCAACTCTACTAATTTGTATTGTTACTTTATCAGGGTTTTGTAGTACTTCTTGAAGTTCTCCTGCTACATTAATAGTAGAAAGTTTTTCATTACGTTTAGGTAAGTCTGCTTTCTTTCTTAAATTATTTTTTATAGTAAGACTTAAAGCATGTATTCTTTCAGGGTTTACATTAAATAAACATGAAGATATTTCAAGAGTTGGTGAACTACGGTCAACCTTTACAAATCTTGAACCAGACAGTGGGTCTTGTACGTTAGTAAAAGTTGGCGGTGCTATGTAAATAAGTTTACTGTTGTCAGCAACACTCGGGTCTAAAACATAAGATAAACTATGGCCATTAGCTGATAACTTTATATTTTCTGCTAAAAAAGTAGTATCAAAATTAATTAAACGCAACCAATCTTTTAAGGTTTTAGGGTGTACAGGCATGTCCATAAAAAAGAATAAGTGTAAAGATACTGTATTCTTTTTAAATCCTAATGATGCACTAGCTTGAGCTACGTACGAGACATTATGAAAAACTTCAGGTAACTGTAAAACAATTTGTTCTGCGAGTGTACCAATAGCTACATTATTAGTACCTTTGTACGGGAGTCCATCTATATCTATTACAAGTAACTCTGTAGATGCATTACGGTCAGACATAAGAGCTCTTGATTCGTTTTGTAAAGGTTGTTTAAGTAAACCTTTGTGCAAACAAGCACCAGCGGCTGCATATTTTGTAAGTAATTTATAAAATTGATTGAAACCTTTTTTATCAGGTGTTACTTCGTAATGTTTAGATGTAAACTTTTTTACTAAAGGGTAAGGTTTAGTGCCATCTTTAGTAATTTCTTTTGCTAAAGGACATTTAGCTTGTAAAAATGTTATTTCCATTATTATTCCTCATTAAAAACTTCTTCTCTATCAATTCTAATATTTGCGTTTGCTTTAAACGCTAACTTACATTGAGAAGTAGAAGTATCAACTATTGTAATGTTACAAATAGTTTCTTTATCGTTGTATATTATTATTTTAGTACCTTTTTTACGGGTTAAAACTAAATTCTTATTTGTCATATATTTGACTCACTCCCCCTTCTGCATCAAGGGGTAAATCGTTACACCAATTAGGTGGCGTACGCATGATTTGTATTATTTGTTTCATTGTAGCATCTGAATCTGATTCAGAGCCAATAGCAATAATTTCATCGTGTACCTGCATTACAATGTCTACCTGTGGTAGTGTTTGTATGTCTAACATTTGGTCAGTTATAACAATTCTAGCCAGAGCTTGTATTACATTTTCTGTAACCATAGGGCCATGTGTACGAGTAATCTTGCCATATGAATTATATGTAAATTCTCCTGAATTAAAGAGTAATCTAGGATATTTTAAAGCCATATTATTTGGTAGTATAATTTTTTGTTTTTCAATATTTAAAGGGCCATAAGGTACAGTATTATTATGTAACATAATAAAAAGTGCGTCTTTCATTTTAGCCCATAGCATAGGAATGTTTGGGTACATACCTCTGTATTGTAAAACAATATTTTTAGCTACCATTTCAGATATTTCAACAGAAGGGGTACCAGATTTTAAAGTATCTTGGAATCTTTGATGTCCCATACCATAACCTAGCCCCAATATTGCAGTTTTACCTACATATCTTTCCAGCTTGTCATCTTTTGTAATTGTACGACCATATATTTGGCTAGCAAATTCACAATAAACATCTCTACCTGTAGCAAAAGCATCAAGTAAATCAGCTTCTTTAGCTAACCAGGCAAGCATACGAGCTTCAATATTAGACAAGTCAGCAATAAACAAACGTTGTCCTTGCGGGGCTTGTATTGCTGTACGCAAAGTAGAACCCCTGGGTAAATTTTGTAGGTTAAGTTTATCAGAGCCACCAAAACGTCCAGTATGTGCAGCGTAATATCGAAGTGGTATGCTAAAAGTACCGTCAGGGTTAGTTGAGTCAATAAAACGTTGAGCTCTAGTTTCTTCTAACCTAGACTTAACACATTCTCTAGCTTCCCATACATGTGCGTATTCAGGATACATTTGACACATTTGTAGGTAAGCTGAGTCTTTTTTACCAAAAGCAGGTATTTGTTTACCAGTTGTAAGACTTTTTTTAGTCGGCACTGTTATACCAAGAGTTTCTATATATTCTGCAAACTGTTTTTGACTAGCTAGAACTTCTCTTGTACAACCTGAAAGCTCGATGGCTTTTTTTGTGCGAGTTGCTATCTCATCTCTGTAAGTTGTAAGTAGCCCACGGTCGACTATTAGTTTAGGCTCAACAAACATTCGTACAGTAAGGTCGATGAGATGCAATTCTTTGTGCGGATAATTAACAAGATAAGAATTAAAAATTGCATAAGTTAAGTCTACATCTTGAATGCAGTAGCCTCCTATTTGTGCGTCAAGTTCTGGGTCAAGGTCTCGCACTCCTTTAGCATTTATTAGTTCTTCTCCTTTACGCATTGTTTCATCGTTAGGAAACTCACGCCACACACAATCTTTTAACCGCGCAGACATATTCGGGTACAAACCACGGCTCATCGCCGCTGTGTCGTAGTAATACGCTGGTTTGTGCCCGAAATGCTGTGTAAGAATATAAGCATCGAACAGAGTATTATGGCAAACCAGGGCAGTATTATCCCAATCGATTTGCTCTAACACAGACGGGGTTTCATCTTCTGAAAACCATTCTGTTTCTGCATCTTCAACCTTTATTCCCACGCCCCAAACTTTAAAGTCGGTATGGTTTATATATTGTGCTGTTGACATTTTTGTAAGAGACAAGTTTACGTCATAGTATGTCTCAAAATCTAGATATAACTTTTGCATTAGAGTTCCTCCTTGAACTTTTTCATTTTTGTGCACCAGTCTTCATATTCTGAACGTTTTGCACGTTCCCAACCAATCTGCTTGCTGGTATACATGGAATAAGCAGTTGATAATTTGACGTATTTCCATTGTATAAATGGTAAATCATCTGGATTGTTGTATGTATAAGGATGCAAAGGATTGCGTTTTACATATACATGTGTAGGTGGTGTCATTTAATTACTCCTTAATTAAATTTGACAAAAGACTATTATGTCTTTATGACTATAGATATTACCTAATGTTGGGTAATATAACAAGCGAGAATATTATGGCAACTTTTACGACTGACCAAGTAACTGGCAATCAAGCATTTAAACCTTTTCCAAGTGGGAATGTTGGTGTTAGATATGCTAAGTTTAGTGTAACTGCGGCACCAAATGCAGCTGACGTATACCAAATGGTAGACATCTTTGCTGGTGAAACTTTGCATGACATTAAAATTAAGTCTTCGGATTTAGATGCTGGTACTGCATTAGTATTAGATGTTGGTGATGGCACTGACTCTGATAAGTACATAGATGGTTCTACAATCGGCCAAGCCGGTGGTTCAGACCATCAAGATGCTAACATGTCTCCTACTGTTTACTCTGCAGATGATACTATTGATATCACTTGTCAAGTAGCACCAGGAACTGACGTAGCAACTGGTACTTTAGAAATGTGGATATACGTATCCTAGATTAAAGTCGCATAGCCCAAGCCGGGTCTCCGAATCTTGGGCTATACTAATGCCACTCCTTGGCATGTTAAATTAATGAACAGATGGCATATTAGACATACAATCTTGTATGTAATCTGACCAAGAACCGTCATAAGCTTCTACAAACAAAACACACATTTTTACGTCATCTTCTGACATGTTGTATTTTTGTTCAGCTAAAGTTATACCGTTTTCTAAGTCATGTTGGTCTAATACAAAGTAACCAATGTCCATCATTGCTGATTTAAGCGCTCCCATATTCACTCCTTGGGTATATTTCTTGAAACTTCATTTCTGCTTGGTCATTAGTTAATTTAGTTTCATTATATTTGCTGCGTTCAAAATGAACAGCATCAATCCAGCTACTCATATTTGCTTCGTATGAGTATTCTGGGTTGTATTCCCATGGGTATTGTTTTAAATGATACATATTAATCTCCCAACAATTTGCTTTCTAGAATAACTTCATTCAAAGTATTTTTCAATGAGTCAGGCATAATGTCCACAGGTGGAGCTATGCTTTTCTTTTTAGGTTTAGGTTTTTTTTGCAAACGTTCTTTGTACTCGTCTGGCACAAAATCTAATCCGCTAGGAACATCATCTAAAAACTTTTTAAGAGTAGTGACTGTTTCTAACCACGTACTAAAAGTTTCTGATTTTTCTGCTACTTCTGTTTCAATAGAACCAATAGGGGAAAGTTGTTCACATAACCCTGGGTCAGTAACTATTACAGCAGTTTCAGCATAAGGTGAATAAGCAGAAGTTCTCCAGTTGTCATAACGAAGACTAGTGCGTTGAGGAAGATAAAAAGGCGTTATGCTTTTAATACTAACTCCTACGTCTCCTTCAATAAAATTTTGTCCTTCGTTTGTTTCTTCTTTACCATCGTAATTATTATATTTGTATGGATATTGCCAATCATTAACAAAAGTAAGATTATCTGAAATAGGTCTTTTTGGATTACAAACAATACCCATTTCAGTTTGGTAAGTTAGAATATTTTCATCAAAGTTTCTACTATAGCCTCTTGAAGGATACGTTTTTTCAAGCTTTTTAGCTAAAGGAACGTATTTGTCATTCATAGCTATAAGTTCTCGAAAATTTGCGTCGTTTTCTATAAAAGATGCAGTAATAAAATTTATTGCAGGTTCAACATTATTTACTTCTCTTAATGTTTTATGCAATTTTTTCTTGTAATTTTTTACAATTTCTTCTCGTAAAGTTTTTGACATTTGTACACTAGCCATTGTTTTCCTCCTTTGCTCTTTTTATAGATGCATTAATTAATACATCTGCTTCTTCTATTGAAGGAGCAGATGTATATGCTGATGTTAAAAAATAGTCTAGACCCGATGCTAAAACATGCACAGGGTCTAGAGTGTCTAATGCAATTTGACTTACACTATTTAAGTTTTCATAAAGCTGGTCATGAACTTTTTCTTTTTCTTTATCAGTAGCCATTATTTACCTCTTGGATATACCCGTTCCCAAGTGGCAACAGGTTTGTTAATATTAAAACGCCAAAAAGAAATTGGTTTTTTCTTAAATGTTAAGCGTTCATGCCACATCATTTTCTTCATAACAAATAAAATGATTGAAGCAGTTAGGCCACCGACCATGGCAGCGGCCATACCTGCGAATGTGCCGTAAAAACATACAAGCAATGTAGCTGTAATAAGTACATCTACAAATACATCATGTCCGATAGCTTTACGTCCGCCTGCTTTAAGCGCTAGCAGTAGTAGACCTAGTGCGCTGAATATTCCTATTAGTATCATTTTGTTGGTTCCTCCAATATAAGTAAGCCATATATCCAAACTGGATAAGCTCGATTAAAATCCAAAGTGCTGTTGTAAGTCCTGCGACTATATTATGCATAATTAACTCCTATATATAATGTATAAAATTAAGCTGATAGCTATAATAGCTAGAGCCATGACAACAGAAGCATGTACGCTAGCAACTACTGCTGTAATTGCTATCAATACTGCGCTACCTGTTAAGATTGATTTAATGTAATCTTTAAAATAAGATTTACATTTCGATAATTTCGCCATATGGGGCATCTCCTTTGTGTGTTGTTATCCATAAAACTGGATAATTAGGCGGATTTCCAAAGTCTCCACATTCTAAATCTGTAAGATAAATACAAGCTTGGATAGTTGGAAAATTTTTATTAATGTACTCTATAGCAGGAGAGAACCTAGTTCCCCCGCGACCTACAAAAGCAACTTCCAAAGGCAAAGATTCACGAGTGTATTCTTTGTAGTCAGTTACTTCTGCGTCACATTGTATAAAATGTACACGGTTTGGGTGCAAGTCCCGAAGTATAGAAGATACTTCTGAAAGGTCTTGATTTAGTTCGTCAGCTGTACGAGAACCAGATGTATCTGATACTACAGCAATTTCGTCTAAGCAAGGATTATGCATAGAAGGAAGGTATATACCTCTACCTATAAAACGCCTGTTAGGACGTTGCCAAGTAAAGTCTGTTTTATTGTTAGAACGTAAAAATCTAGCAAGAACTGCTTTCCAATTTACTTTTGGTTTTACAAGCGTGCCTACAATGTCTTCCATGTTGCTAGAAAGTTTTCCGCAAGCGCGGGCTGCTTCAGCAGCTTGGTTAACAGCAACAGTCAAAGATGCTTCAACAGCACCTTTTGAATCTACATTGTTTGCAGTAGGGTGGTCAATAACACCGCCACATTTACCAGGGTCAAGCTTTTCTGTGTCTTGTTCTGGTAACAAAGAATAGACATGTTCAGTAGACATATCGTCATACTGGTCATCAACTAAACCACCATCAGGTAAGAAAAAGTTTTCTTTTATCAGATGGTTGTTAATTACATAGTCTGCGGCCACATTCCATCGCTCTGGTTCACGTTCTTCTCTACGCGTGTGATGCAATAGCACAACGTGCATTACCTCATGCGCAAGAAAACCAATTCTTTGTAACTCATTTAGATTTTCAAACCATTTAGGGTTGTAAAACAAATGAACACCATCTGTGGCACCAGTTGGCATCTCTTCTGTTTGTACAGGTTTAAGACGCAAACATAAAGTACCAAAGAAAGGATTATCAAGAACTAGTTTTGCTCTAGCTTTTACAAATAAGTCATGCATTATAGTTTTCCTTTTAAGTAAGCTTCTGTTTGTTCAGACAGCGGAGCTTTTATTTCTCTTAGTCTATTGTTAGGAAAATGTAAATTTTCCCAATAAAGTTGAGGATATTCGACAAGCATATTATTTTTAGCCCACCAACGTTTTTTCTCTGGGCTGTTAATTAAATGCCATCTACAACCTTTTACTCTAATATGATTGCCAGCGTCTGCATAAATTTCATTTACAAGAAACCCTGCAGTACCACCAGCAAATCCTACTTTGAATATATCACCTATCTTTATTGCTAAAGGAGGAATACTTTCTTTTTCGTGAGTTGTAAACGAGCCTTGGTATTTATTACGAAAGTCTGGGCGTAACAAAACAGAAGAATATTTCTGAAGTTTTTCTCTGCCCTGTTTAGGTAACTCAACACCATTATCAAGCATTAATATAGAATACATTAGTCATCTCCTAATAATGAGTCTGTAAGTAAGACTTCGGAAAGAGTATCAATATCTTGGCTAGCAATTTCTGCAAGCTCTTGTTCTCTTTTCTTTCTGTCGTCTTTCTCTAAGACGCGTTGCATTGTTTCATGTGGCACAAGAGCAGAATATTTGTTATCACTAGCCTTAAGTGCTTGATTTAAGGTAGTAAATTGACCTAAAGTATCACGCAACTTGTTTTTAAACTCGTAAAGTTCTTCTCTTGCTTTTTTGTTATGAGCATCAACAGCTGAACATTGCATAAATATCGCATTGTCTTGTGGGACAGTAATTTTTGCAGTGTTGTAACCAGTGTTAATTATATCTGGAACCACAATGGGGGAAGATAAAGGAAGGTTAAAGGTTTTGTATTTATCAGAATCGTAGCTACCTAAGTAGTTACCACCTGCATCATAGTTACCATTTGTATCAAGGTTCCCGTCCTCATCATACGTTTCCACTCTAGCGCCAATCTCTACTGTAGAAATACGAGAAGTATTAGTTGAGACTTCCCAAGATGACTCTTCCCAAGTTTCTTCTATGTGTTTTTCTGTATTAGAGGCAA
>TARA_R110002012_G_scaffold158615_4_pt1 | contig 17066 bp, 6 predicted proteins | sample TARA_R110002012 | Tara Oceans TARA_R110002012 (sample SAMEA4396515) | marine metagenome | biome: Westerlies Biome; feature: [DCM] deep chlorophyll maximum layer (ENVO:01000326); material: water (ENVO:00002006), including particulate matter (ENVO:01000060) such as... | depth 40 m
TGGAGATTACATCAGTTCATCTGATGCAAGCGCTCAATCTGTTGCTAGCGCTTTATCCGTAACTGGAGCTGTAACACTTTCTAGTACATTAGCAGGAAATCAATTGCTAGTAGAAAATGCTGCAGCAGATGATACTTTAACAGCTGCTGAATCAGGAAAATTATTTATATTTTCTGATGTAGATGGTGCAGTATTAACTTTACCAGATTCTGGAGCAGGAGATATTATTGGTACTTATTATGACTTTTTTGTCGGAATAAGTGCAACATCTAATGCGCATAAAATTGTAAATACAGATACGACAAACGAAAAAATGTACGGTAATTTATATAGAATAGATACTGATACTTCTGATACTCTTGTAGCTATGCCTGCTTTAGTAGGAGATAACTATAGTGCTATCTCAATGGATGGTACTACAAAAGGTATTTTAGGAAGTTATTTCAGAGTTATAAATACTGCTGCAGACAGATGGTTTGTACAGGGTACATTACTAGTTAACGGAACAGCGGCTTCCGCGTGGGCAACATCATAATTAATTAATTTTTAAAATAGAAAAAAAATGGCAATTTACGGACATAATTTTCACTTTTTCATTGGAGACTACGAAGACGCAGGCTCTAGTGAAACAATAACAGACTTAGTAGCCTCTACTACAGCTGGCGCTAGTACTTTTGGAGTATCTGATGCTTACGGTAGCTTAATGGTTGCTACAGCAATGACTTCAGGAGATAAATTTAGAGTTGTACAACCTCGTAATGATGGTAGTATTCGCTCAACTCCTCTTCTTGACTTTGATGATATAGTTAGAGTTAAAGCAGTAGCTCATGCAGATATTGCAGAAGCTGAACAAGTATCTAATATTGGGTACACTAGTGTTAATACTGGTAATTCAATAACAGAAACTAATTCTAATCGTTATACTTTACGATTACAATTTACTAACGATACAGAGATTTACTCTGAGCAAAAAGATCAATACTTCTTTGAGTATGTATCTGATGCTACTGCAAAGCAAATTGAGATTGTAGATGACTTTGCACAAAAAATGGGTAAAATGAAGTTTGCAGATGGTTCTACAGTAGGAGCTTATCGAGCTAAAATGGCAGTAGAAAGATACAGCGCTGCTTCTGATTCCGCTACAGCTTCTGTTACTGGGACATTTACTAGAGGTAGCGATCAAGTTGTTTTTAGTGGTACTCATAATGTAGTTGTTGGTGACTATATTCGTCAAGCAACGGGTGTAGGCCAACCAGTATATAAATGTATTGAAGTTGTTGCAACAGACGGTGCTATTGTGATAGACCAACCTTATCAAGCAGCTAGTGAAACTACAGGCTCAGGTGATGTTAAGCGAATACCAGTAGCTACTGCAGCTGCAGCTGCTGCAGGTATTAAAATGACAGGTTTAGTTGCATATCACAAAGTAGGTTTATATCCTTACTCTAAAGTGGCATTTGAATTCCAATTAGAAGGATGGGGCGATACTGTTTCTGATACAAGCACAAAACCTGCAAAAGGTAATACTGTTGGAGAAGCTGTTGCAGATATGGAATGGTTTGCTTATTCTCAAGACTCTCCTGGTGGAGCATCTTTTAATGGCACTGGATTCCCTACGGCTGAAGCAATGGGAGAAGCACATGCAGCAGATGCCTCAAACTATGACTTAATGGTTATTGAATATGCTACTTCTGGAGCTAATCAACCGCATGCAATTGCTAACGGTGGTAAAGTTAAAGGTACTATTGTAGTAGCATTTGTAGCAGGTTCTGCAGGTAATGCAGCAGATTTTGAAGATTTATTTAATAACGCAACAGGTGCAGGTACTGCATTAACTAGCGATTAATAAATAACTTTTATTATATAATCAAAGGGCAGGCAGCTTATCTGTCTGCCCTTTTTTAATTTACACCTATGCCTTTAGATTTAAAACTTAATATAAAAACTACTAATGATTGTAAAAATCTGGTAATATCAGATTTAACAGGATTTTTTAATGCTCAATCTAACCCAGGAGGATGGCAAGGTTTAACTACATTATCCGCATCATTAGCGACAAATTATATAATGCTTTCAATTGTTCCGTATTTTCAAACAGCAACAGAAGAAATATTTTTTCCAACTCTTTTATATCCCTCTACTGTAGGATTACTTACAAACAGCAACCCTAGATGGCAATTTCCCAATGAAACTTTAGAAGGATTTATTTTTTCAGTTCCTTCTACTGAGTTTTATACTGATATTTTGACTTCGTTAGAAAATTTTAATTCACCTCATTCGGTACCAAATTTAAGTGCTTTTATACCAGATTTAATATATACAGTATCAGCGTATATAGTTCCTTTTAATGATCCAATGCCTGTATATGAACAATCTTTTTGTTTTACTAATACATGCCTTACTAAAAAGAAAGTAGCTAAATTATTTACTACTGTAAATTTTGAATGTGAGGATTGCGATGATAAAGATTTAGAAAAAGCATTATTAGCTAAAAATTTATTAGAAACTTTAGAAGAATCTTGTAATATATAATAATATATGGCCTTTGTTCCAACTAATAATTTTCTCGAATATAAAAAGTTTTTTGGAGAAGATATAATAAATCCTCTTCAAACATATTATAGAGATGTCTTTATTCGTCTTACAAAAGAGTTTTACCATCCTTCAAACGTTCCTTATAACGAGCCTGTAGGTAACTTTGCTTCTTTTGATGATCCAGCTAAAAATTTTGAATTACCGTTTACAACTAAAGAGATACCTGTTGTAATACATCTTGTACGAAATAGTACAAATAGCTCTGATCCTTTTTATGAATCTAATTACCAAAGTTTTACTAGCTCCCAGATAGATTATTTATTTAATTTACTAAATTTAATTCGTCCAGGAAGTGACTTTGATAATTATATTAAATTTAACAGAGCTGGTGTAGATGATACAAATAATATATTACCAACTCCTGGATTTAATATAATTAATGCTAATGAAGTAACAAGAAGTTTAAATACTAATAATGGTATTACATCTTATTCTTACTCTGAGTGGGGAGTAGCAATTAGAGGTGAAAACGTATATGCAGAAGAACCGACACCTGTAGGCGGTAGTATTAAAGGGGTATTACCTCAGCAAATTACTAATTTAACAGAAACTAAATTTCCTACTTCTAAATATTTAAATATATATATTGTAAATGCTATACGTAATCCTATAGCTGAAAATTTAACAGGAGCTACTTCGGGAGGACAAAATATTTCTACATATGCTCATGGAGTTTTAAATGCTTTTGCAGATAAACCTTTAGTTATTCCTCCTTTATATGGGGAAGTGTTTAACAATAGGCAAAATTGTGGTGTATTTATTACGTACAATCAGTTAGCTATGTTAGACGGAAGTTCGGGTTCAAATATATCTAAATGGAAAAATTGGACTCCTACTGACACAACTTTTGGAACACTTAATTCGAATTATTTTAAAACAGATCTGAGTATTCTTGCAAACCCTATTACAACTGACTATCAAAAAAACGGCGTTCAAATACTTAAATCTTTAGTACATTATCTTGGTCTTAGAGATCCTTCTTTTTATAATATAATAAATAACGAAACTAAAGGTTTTTGTGTAACTTTAAATTCTTCTAGTCAATTAAATGCAGGTAAATGTATGTCTGCAACTAATTATGGGGACGGTGTAGCAGATACACCATCCGCTACAGAAGAATCACAATTAAATGTTTCTAATACAAGTCAAATATTTTTACATTGCGAATCTGTAAACAGGCCAACTAGATCAGTCCCAGATTCAAATTTAGACTCTCAATCTTCTGATGACCCTAATGTATTTAATGTAGGCGAGAGAGTAGGTAGTACAAATATTTTATATACAACAGTAGCAAATGAGATTGAAAATAATCTTCTTTTTAGTTTTACAAATGATCAATTAAAACATATTGAATATAATTTTAATTATAGTATAGATGGAGAATATAGTATTTTAACTGAATTAGTTGGTAATACTGGATCTTTGCAGTTTATATATGGATGCATGGATGAAACAGCAACTAATTATAATCCAGATGCAGATATAGATGATGGATCTTGTTTTCAAGGTGCTATAATACTAGGGTGCATGCAAGAAGGATTTGTAGAATACAATCAATATGCTAATACAGATAATGGGACTTGTGTAACACCAGCTATATATGGATGCATATATAATGTCGATAATGTGCAGGCAGTTACAGCTAATTACAATCCATTAGCTAATCTAGATGATGGTAGTTGTCTATTTTGGTATAAAGGGTGCACAAATCCTTTATATGTAGAATATAATCCAGATGCAGACATAGATAATGGCAGTTGTCTCACTCTTATAGATCAATCTAATATAATGTATTTAACAAGTGATACTGGAGGCTGTACTTATAATGAAAATAATTTAAAAGTACGAGACCATATATTAAATACAAACGATACTCTTATTAATCCTGTAAAGACTAATCTTCTAGGATTTAATATTGTATCTTCTTTAGCTATTTCTTCATTTTTTAAAGTAAAAGTGTCTATTAATAATTTAGTAAAAATAATAACTTATGGCGGCTAAGTTTAAAAGCATAAGACAACGATCTAAACCTATAGGTTCAAGTTGTAATACGGCTAAAGCCCATACTGTAGGAGGAGCTAAAGCACAATTATTTTTAAATTCTAAAGTAAAACCAATTTTAGATTCTAAAAAACAAACTCTTGATAATGCAAAAAAATTAAGATCTTCTAATGTTCCTTATATTAGTTATGCGGGACAAAGAAGTGATCCGTATACATATTTACCTATAATTTTTCATGTTTACGAACCTAACCCAGCAACAGGAGTAACAGATTATTTTGCAGGTGAAATGCTTGAGAAAGTAGTTGCTGTAATGAATGAAATGTTAGCAGGAGAAGTAGGGGAGCAAAGAGCTTCGTATTTACATAAGTATGGAGCAATTATTAATACTTTAAATGACGATTGGCTTACAAATACTTTGGAAGCTAAAATTATTGGAACTTTTACAAAAGCTATAAATCATCCTGATCATGGAGTTGAAGCTAATTTTAGATTTAAAATCCCCCCTAAAATAAGAGTAGACGATATTCTTAATACAGGACTTTTTGATTTAGGTCAACTTGTTGCTTTAGGATATGCAGATGGATATATACACGGTGGTCCGCAAGGGGTAATTTTTAGATGGCCTTATGAGGTTTGGACATCTATTCCTGAATTAAATACTTTAGCAAGCGGAAATAGTCCAAATGATAATTCTATAATGGAAGCTATTCCTGCATTTAATGTTAATATTACACATTTAGAGGCTGGGTATGGATATGGGGGAGAAGCAAATTTTCCCTATTCTAATGCAAATTATTATTGTCTTATAAATGGGGCGGGTTTAAAAAACAGAGTATATAGATGTGCGGAAGTGTTGTTACATGAGCTTGGGCATACTCTTTTTTTAAAACATACTTTTAGCAATAATCCTTTAAGAGACCAAGATGGAGAAGTATATACAGGCGCAGTTTCAATGTCTGCAAGTCAAACGATAAATGTAGCTGAAGGGGTTGGTTATAACCCTCCTAGATATTTAGATGAAAACGATGAAAGTAAATATGATTTAGATCCTTTAGCTAATAAAGATAAACAATATATAGAGTTTATATTTAATGAAGTTTCAAAATTATTTTATAGTTTTTACCCTTCTTTAGAAAAAGAAGTATTTTCTAATCTTAGTAGTTATGAGTCTTACACAGCTACTTATAAAAATACGTCTTACAATTTTTGGAGTCCTTATGGCCCTTATGATAATAGTAATAATCCAGTAATAACTGTAAGTACTATTGATCCCTTTTTTTATTATTTAGCAGGTGTATCAAGTGTGTATGATAATACTGCGCAATTTTCTAAAATAGCAACTATACAGGATCCAACTCCTAATGCAGGATACCCTTATTGGGGAGGATCTCAAGCATATGATCCTGTATTAGAAAAAAATGTTTTAGTTTTAAATCCTGTGGGCCCGTCAGAACAAATTGTAGGAAATGTATATGACCCTACTTTACCTCCTACTGTAGTAACTGCAGAAAATTACGGAGGAACTATATTTGATTATAATGTAGATACAGGTATGGGTTATGTTTTTGCTCCTTCTTTAATAGGAACTGCAGCTTGGCAAGACGGAATTGATCAAGTAAATACTTTAATTTCTCCAGAGGGGTTTGACGATTGGAGTTCTGCAACTATTGACCAATTAATACAAATTGCAGAAAATCCTGAAATAGTACAAGAAAGAGCTTTTATTGGGTTTAACAAAATTTGGGGACGTGAGCTCATTAACGGGGTAGCTAATGCTATATTTATACACCCACCACAAGGAGATTGGCTTGTGCCGCCTGCAGGACAACCTGGTTCTTATACTGTATTTAATGGGTATTCGCCAGGTAGGCTTGAATGGCATTTACCTGTTAGACAATTTACACAATCTAACTTAATTGTAAGAAGAGGTCCTAATGTTATAAATAGAATACCTTTTTGTAAATTAGATCGAGAGACAGGATTACAAACTACTGCATATGATCCATTATGGCATTTACATAAAAATCAGTTTAATCCTGCTTACCCTCCGTATCCAAATAACTATCCCGTATCAGACTGGAAAGACTTACCTTATGATTTATGCCCATGTTTAACTACAGAGCAAAATGTAAAAGATGAAAATGATAACACAATAACTTATTATCCTACAACTATATCTGATAATGATTTAGAAAAAGTATTTATACTAGAACATTCTAATAAATATAATATATCATATTCGGCTGCGAACGCTCACTTTTTTCAAGCAGGAAGTCTTAATAGTGGAAATACAAGATCTCCATTACTAGGTAGTTTAAATTCGTCTTCTTATTATTATGCTAATTGGAAGTTTATACTTAATACTGACCCAACAGGAAATCAAACTGAAATTCCAACAGGAGTATTTTATTATGGATTTGAAGCAAATCAATGCCCTAAATCATATAAATATAAATCTAATGAAGATATATCTATGGTTTTACCTGAAACCGAAAATAATGATCCTCTCACTGCTTTTAATGGGGCTGTATTTTTTTCAACAGATATGCCAGATTTAAGAAGAAGTGCTCAAAAACAAAAGCTTTTTGGAGGCGCTGATCATCATCTTTCGGATCTAGATGTAATACTTTCATTTGCTGATGAAGATTTTATAATTGGACCTTATATAGATGATAAGACAGAGCAGGAAATAACTATAAATCTTAGAAATCCTTTAAAAACTTATCATGGAATAAATATTAAAGCTAGAAGTAAAGATGATCTACAGCAACTTGTTTATCAAGGTAATGCTGAAGCGTTAGAATTAATACAGGATACAGATCATGCTATTTACTCTGAACTTGGAGATACTAAACCAGATTTGTATCCTAATTTTTTAGCTTATTTATATGATGATAGCGATACTTTTCTTTTAGGTACCGCAGGAATGCCTGACGCAAATGCTGATATGTATTGGACCTCATATAGAAAGTATAGAACTTTAAGTCCTGCCACTGATAACTTATATCATCCTGATGGGCCCTTAAACGGTCTTAGACTTGGTACAGACGATATAAAAGGTATTACATATAATGATTTAACTAATGTAATGCAATATGCTCCAACTCATTATCCTGGAAGTTTAGATAACACTACAGATATTATATTTTATGAAGATCTTGTGAAATGTGTAGGAGGACCTGTATCCTCAAGTAATTATATGGAAGCTGTTGCTAAATTACAAATACAAACTACAATTGATCGATTAACTTATGGGGCGTTTTTTGATCATATACAGCAAGCTTCTCCTAATACTAATTATCTTTTTACTTTAAACCAGAAATATTATAATCATTACTCTCCTAGCAACAGTTATGATCTAAGAAAAGCTAGTAATTATTATTCTTTTTTACCTATAAGTTATTTGAGTTTTCAAGCAGTAGGAGCGAACGAACAACATTATCATTTTACAGATTTAAATGTTAGTGCAAGAGTAGGATTTAGAGTTTCATATAGCCCAGGTCAAATATTTTGGATAGAATCTTTAATTGAATATTGCCAGCAGGCAACATACTCTGAAATAGAATCTTTTATAGGACTTTTTGAGGATACGGATGCGCAAGGCGTAGCAACTCAAGCTGAAGGAGTATACACAGGAGGGCTTAATCCAGATTCTATGTATAGTATAACTCATAATCTTAAAGATATATTACAATATTCTGAAGAAATAGGATTAAGACCTTCTGCACAATATAGTAGTGTAAATGAAATGGAACAGATTTTTCAAGGAGCAACAGTTGTAAGAAATTTATGTAATGGTGTAGTAGAAACTACAAATGTAGGATCTGCTGTAGTACTTCCTAACTCTGTCCTTGACAGAAACACAAACACTTCTATTCCTCCAAAAGTAGCTCAAGCTGGAGATATTGAAGGTATGTCTGCAAATCACACATTACAACTTGAAGGTAATAATACGGTTATAATAGAAAACTTATATACTTATGGAGGAGAATTATACTATTTAGGGGGTGCCGAGTATAAAGGGTTTTATCACGTGCATTCAGAACTAGGTCCTATGGAAGGTGCTGAACATTCTGTTTCTGTTCTGCCATCATCAAGATCAGACAAACCTACTTCTGATCACTCTCCTTTAAAATATTATTATGAATTAGATAAAAAAGGATCTACTTACAAAAACAAAACAAGACGTGCAAATAATTTTCAAAAAATATACAAAAGTATCTTTAAAATTTCGTAGTTTTGTCAAATTGATTAAAATGTATTCACATGATTGAAAGAAAAGGGAAAAGTTCTAATATTATAAATATTATTTATAATAAGTATATACAAGCTAAACGGGCTTTATTACAGTATTCTCTTTCCTTTAGAAATAATTTATCTGAAGGAAATAAAACTCGTAAAAAAATCAGAAAGTTTAATACTTTAAATGCTATTCTATCTTATTATGAAAATACTATTGTTCCTTCTACTTTTTTAGAAGGTAAGCCTCCCTCTTCAGTGACTTTAAATAATTTATCTCTTGAATGTTATTTTGGCGGCCTTCATCCTTTGGACATAACTCCTGAAGATACAGGTACAATTTACGGAAGTATTATAGGAGTTTCATATGCATATACTTTTGGTATAGTTCCTTTAAATTTATATACAACTGATATATATGGAAATATAGTAAGTATTGCATATTTAAATTATGGATGGGGTGCTCAGACATCTTCTAACACTGCAACAGGAATAAATGCTTTATCAGAAGACTTTGGAACATTTCAAAATCCCGCACCAACTCTGCTAAGTAATAATATACTAGGAATAAGTTATGCAGAGGTATTAGCTTATTATGCATTTTCACACGGAGAAGATCAACATGAAAAATATTATAGACTTTTAGCAAAACTAAAATCTAATCTTGTTTCTACTATAAATAATACTTCAAAAATTTTTAGTGCTGAACTTATGAATAACGAAATAGTAATCAGTGTTACAGATAAAAGTTCTTACGGATTATTTAATTTGCAAAATATATATGCCAATGCAGAGACTATAAGTTTTACTACTGCAGGTCCTTTTGTAGGAGGAGTAACCCAAATTCCAGAAGAAGCAGCATATTCAAGCGATCAAATAAAAGAAATTTTAAATAGATTAGATATTGTAGCGGCAGAATTAAATATAGTCTATAAAGAAAGTGAAGATTTAAATCTAAATATTGATGCAGTTACAAAAGAAATTATAGACAATCAAAATATTATAACTTATGATGTGGGAGCTTTAACTTCTGAAGATGGTCAAATTATAGCAGGAGAAGACAATTATATTTGGGATGTAGATAATTCTACTATTACGCCCCTTACTCCTGAAGAAGAAATAGTAATATCAGAGGAAGAACTCATTGATAATACTATAATTGATAATACTATAGGGAGCGGAATAAGTCTTGGAGGAGGAATAAGTCTTGGAGGAGTAGGAACTACTTCTACAACAGAGTCTTCTAGCGCTATGGGCCCTACTCGTGATACAACTAAAACTCCTGGTCAGGCTGGGGGAGGAGGAAACTCTGCTACATCAACTAATTCTTATTAAATAACTAATTCGTCAAAAGACGGTTATTAAATTTTTAAACTATGAGTATTAAAATATCAAATCTCCCTAAAGCGCAGTCTGCAAATTCTATGGATCTTTTGACTATTGTTCAAAATGGAGTTACTAAAAAAATAACAAAACAAGATTTACTAAAATCTTTAAGAGAAGAACTATCAGGTACAAAATCAAATGTTAATAAACTAAGTAAGACTGTTTCTAGAAATACAGTAGACAGAACAAATCCTGTACTTGCTAAACCATTAACTACTCGTCCTCCTGTTAAAGCTAATCATGCGGCTACAAAATCTTATGTAGATAGCCATTTAGAAGATGTTGTAAAAGTTGATGGTAGAACGCCAATCATAAAGCCTTTAAAATATCATTCTTCAATGGATACCTCTTTTAAAGAAGAAGAGTTAGTAAACAAAAAATTTGTAGATTCAGAAATTTCTAAAACTTTAAAAACAGTTGTTAGAGAAAAAGGGTCTAATGGGTATCCTTCTGCTTCTGCAGGAGAAATATTTTTAATTGAAGATAACTATGAAATTTTTGCTACAGATGGTCCCGAAGTTCAAGTAGGTGATATAGTAATTTGTGTAGAAAATTCTGACGGAGGAAGACATGGGGCAGTAGGACATCAATACGCAATAGTTAACACTAATGTAGTATTTTCTACAGAAGATAAAGCAGGTATACTTAAAGTAGCTACAGAAGAAGATTTAAAAGTTTTATCTTCAGAAGCTTCTGCTTTAACTCCTAATAAATATAAACGAGCTTTAGAGCTCGGAAGCGAATATAATAGAACTGTTGTCTCAACATCTTCGTATTCTTTAACAGAAGACGAAAAAGGTATTATTGGAGTAGATTGCAGAAGAAATGCAGTAATAATAACTCTTCCTTCTATTTCAAGACTTTCTAATCCAAAAATACTTAAGTATTTAATTAAAGACGAGTATAATAATGCTTTAAAAAATAATATTACTTTAATAGCTTCGGGTGGGGATAGTATTCAAAAATCTAGAACTTTTCTTATAAACTCTAATGGTTCTTCTATTAAACTTTATAATGATAATGATAAAACTTGGTATTTAGAAAGTAACATTACTGGTGGCTCTGATTCTTCTCAAGGAGTAAAAACTTTTGTAACAGATGATATGACTAATGGAGAAAGAGTTACTTCTACAGGAGCATATGAATCTGTAATGTCTATAGATGTTGATCTTAGAGAGTATCCAGTAGGTACAGGGTTTAAAGTTATATCCCATTGCCAAACAGCGGGTAATAGTAATACAAAAACTATTGCAATAGGTATAGATGGTAATCAGGTGGTAGAATCTAGTACTACAGGAACAACAGCTCCGAATGCTAAGTTTGTACATCATGAAGTTACAGTACTACATTCAGATACTGTTAAAACAATGGCTTTTGGATTTTGTATGATGACTCAAGATGATACATCAGCAGGACTTTCAAATAATTTAGATATAAATTGGGATCAAACAATAACAGTTAGTGTAGATGTTAATGCAGCAACTGCCACTACTGATGTAAATGTATACGCACTTCAAATAGTACCTTTAAAATAAAAAATAATGGCTTGTAGAACTAACAGTTTCGGAGTATATCAAAAATTATTAGATGGGATTAATACAGTTAAAGATAATGGAAAAGGGGATCTTGAGATTACATATTCAATTTCTGAAAAGTTTACTCTAAGATCTCCTCTTGATAGAGGCTTATTAAAAATAGAAATTTTTAATGCCTTTAAACTATGGGAAACTTTATTTAACTTTCATTATACTAAAAATGGGTTTCATAAAAATAGTCTTGCATTATCTTTTAAGGAAATATCAGATAATACTAAAGCAGATATTTTTATTGCAAATAGTTCTGATCAAAATAATAAAGCTAGAGTTGAAATTACTAAAACTGACACTCAAATAGCTTTACTTTTTAATAGTTCTAGAGAATATCAAAATCCATACTCAAAAACTGGAAATTCTTTTTTATTAAATACCGTTCTTTATTATTTAGGGCAAGCATTTGGATTCCACCCAACTAATGGCCAAACAGTTAATAACTCACAATTTTTATTAAAAGATTTTAGTCTTTATAATAAAGTAAGTCGTTTAAGTTCATTTCAATTAGAGAAATTTAATCATCTTCTAACATATTCAAGCTTACCAGAAGAAATTAATTGTGTTTATGGTCATAATACTCATCAGCAAATAATATATGGCTGTATGGATCGTACAGCAAATAATTATGTTAAAAATGCTTTAAGGCAATCTTTTGATTGTGAATACGAAGAAATGTCATCTAATAGATCGCTTCCAAGAGTTTCTTCAAGAAATATAGATACTCCTAGTTATTTTATGTTTACAGATGATGTAACTACATTTGTAGCAATAAATCAAAATGCTATAACATATGCAGATAATTGGGCAGAAACTGAAACTATTGTAAACTATTCTAATATTATTTCTGGTTCTGTTATTGTAGAAGAAAGCTTTGATCAAGGACTTATTACTAGATTTGTTTTAAAATTTGATAATAGTGGTTTTATGTATGCCCATGACAGATTTGGGAATAGATTAAGTGTTAATTCTGACTCTACGCCTACCCCAGTAGAATGGGAATCTTTTGATTCAAATGTTTTTAACCCTCTTGTCTTACATCACGGATCAGAAAACAAAGCTGGTGAATTTGCTGTATTATCTAATACAGGTACAAAAGGGGTGAGAGTTTTTCATTTAAATACACAGGAAAGCAATTATTACTCTAATGGAGATCTTGTTATGGATTGCCAAATTGGAGCTAGAGAAGATGATGCTGTAGGTAATCAAATTTCTGTTCTTGACTCTTATGGTTTATTTATACTAAGTAATGTTTTAAATAGAGGACAAAATAATAATTATACAGATATAGCTAAAGAATCAACTACTGTTGAAGATTATTCAAAATCTAGATTTGGGAATCAAGTTTCCAGTTCTCTTGTAACAAATGTAAGTTTTTCAAAAGATTCTGCTTATAATATTAAAAACACAGGTTATACATTTTCAGCATTAACTGATTTTAATTCTATAGCTACAACAGATCAATCTTTTGATTTATCTTGGGCTAATGAAGGGGCGCATTTAAGTATTGTTGTTTTTGATTTTGCGCTAAGAAATTATTATGTAGCTGCAATTCCATTAGGAACTATACTAAGAGCTCCTTATGAAAATACTACACTAGAAATAGATACTTCTGTTTATTTTCCTGCGCCTTATTTTCTAGATTCTAGTACTAATCAAAAAATATTTAGAAGTCATTATGAGGGAGCAGTATTTGAAGGAGTATTAAGTGCGATGCAAACTAATAAAATTATAATTAGATCTTTTAGTCACGTACTTTTAGGTTATAATGATGTAGAAACTTTTATAAATAATAAATATTCAGAAAGTTCAAAAAGATTTTCCGATAATTCAGAAAATGACGAAGATTATTTAGAAACATTTAAATCAGTTCCTTCTCTAATGGCTACAAAGCCATATGACATTATTGATCTTCCGATGCATTCGGCAACTAATACTTTTTCTGAGATTTCTGATTTACAACCTGAAGTTCAAAATACTTTTTTATCTTATTATGCATTAGGTACTAAACATGGTTTTTTACTATTAAGTTATGCATCTAATATTGCTCAGTTTTTACCTGAAACTGATGGAGGTCTTTCTTCGTTTGTACCAGGAGGTAATTGGGGTTATTCTCAAATTGATGATAATAATCAGGTAACAACTCCCGTGCAAAATACGGGAGGATTTACTCCAGTGTCTATGGAATTTTCACAGCATAATAATTACTTATATGCAATAATGAAAAATCCTGAAACTTTAGAACTATATTTATGTAGATATAATTTACATTCTGATGCTACAAGTGGATTTGCGCTTTCAATGAATTCTTTAATGATTGAAAATCCTTTTGATGGAGCTGTTGAAAAAGTAATAAGAACAAAAGATAATTGTATTTTATTTATTGCAGGAAATGAATATATAAAAATTATAGATGCAGATTTAGATTATATTAGTGCAAGTCAATTTTCTAACCCTTCAGTTCAATCATTTGATACAGGAGTAACTGTACTTCCTGCAAGTGATTCTTATAATATTAATTTATATGAGCATGCTTTAGGAGGGGAAGAAAGTGTATTTAAAGTTGTGCCTGCAGATACATTAGAAAATCTTAATGTAGATCCAGGAGGATTTGCCACTTCTTTAGCTTTGTACGGAACTAGTTTAAATTTAAATCAGCCTTCCTCAAGTCAAGCACAAGTTGTTCCTTTAAATATGGTTGAGCCTTTGCATGGAAATCAACTTTTTAAAGATAGATTAATTGCATCAAAATTTCTTGGCGGGCAGACTGCACGGTTTTTTATGTTTTTTCCATATCGTGCAATAATATCAAATGTTGTAGGAGAATTAACTGCTTACGCAGACATAAAAGATATTACTACTGAAGCTGATTTTAATAGTGTTTTAGGGAGTCGTGATGCTTATACAAGTGATAGTAATAATATTTTAACTATATACGATAAAGACGGTGTTCCTTTAATAGAAAATATAGATAGTCACGCATTTTCTTCGCAGTATCCATATATTTTTATGAGATGTCATAGCTGTGCAAACCCATTTAATTCATATGTATTTTTAAGTTTTATAGATGGAGATTGCCAATATTATACTTTAGATTTTACTGATCTTTCAAATGTTAATACAACTAGACAGGAAATTCCTGGGTCACATGCTTCAACAACTACACTCAGTTCCCAGCAAAATTTATTGTTTAAATCTGCAGGATCAGGCGTAACTTATCTTTCAGGATTTGGTCTTATTACTATGGGGCAATCTGCTAGTTGGCTTTTAACAACTTATAGAAAAGATAATGAAAATAATATATATTTAAGAGCTTGGAGATATTCAGGTATTGGTCTTGAATCTCCTGTAGATACTGTGATATATACAAGTGCATCATCTATGAGTGTATCTAGATATTATTCATATAGTGTACTTGCATATAGAGGAGGATCTACTCAATCTAGATTAGCGATAGCAACTCATGCAAATTATATATCAAATGTAGGTGAACATACAGCTTTAGTAGAAGGAAATTTTAATACAGAAACAGGTGCATATACACCTACTACTCTGCATTCAAATTTTGTAAATAATAATTTTTCAATAAATACTAATGGTGCAATTTATTCTACGGAGTTTGATACTATACAGGATTTAACGTATTCGGGAACTGGAAATGTTTTATATACTATTTACGGAAAACTTAATAAAAATGGTTTAACCCCTTATAACAATGCTGATAATTCTGATACTACTAAAAATAGAATTTATAAATGGAACCTTACCAGCTCAACACCAAGTGCAACTGAATTAAGTAGTACTCTTCCAGGGATACCTCTTAATTTAATTCCTTTAGGGTACAACACTAATAATTTTAATATTGCAGTTACTTTTGTTCATAATAATAATTTAAATTTAAATGAAGATCTTACAGAAGATTTTGAAATTATAGTAATAACTAATTCAAATTCTTTTCCTAACGCTGTAATAGATAGTAATTCTACAAGTCAGCTTGTATTTCAAATCCCTGAAGAAGATTCTTCATCTTCAGCCAGTAGAGCTGGAGCAGGAGGAGCTGGTGGTTGGGCCCAAGGCCCTGGCGGTGGCGGAGGTGGAAACTGGCCAGTAGCTGACGAACCTCATAGTGGAGGAACTGGAGTTGTTGAAGTTGAAATAGAAGTAGACCCAGAACCCGATGAGTATTATGGGTGTACGAATTCAACTGCGTCTAACTACTGTAGTGAGTGTACTTCTAATATGGAATTTACTTACAATGTTCCTGGAGACGCATCATCTGGAATTGTGTCAATAATAAACCATAATACTGGGATGATTGCTATTATGGCAGCAAATGAGATAGTTAATGCCCCAGGTGTTCCTGGATGTAGTTTTGCTAATTGTCAGGGCTTTTATAGCGGTGAAGACGGTTATGAAGATGAAGCGTGTGGATTTTGTTGGGATAGTCAAGAAGCGGCTGATGTAGCTACTAGCCTGGGTACAGCATATTGTACATTTTGTACAGATCCAGGAGCAACAAATTATGGAGGAGATGAGTTTGAACTTTGCTCAAACTCAGAGTGGTGGGGTTCAGATGAAATTCCTGAGTATGACTTGTTTGCTGAAGAAGAAATTCCGTCTGGTGGTATAACTATTGGGCCTGCTTTACATTGTTATGAAGCGACAACGGCATTTATGTTTGGTAATCTGATTGGTCAACAAGAAGATCCAAATAACCCATTAACAGGGACTCCTGAGTCACTGTCAACTGATTGGAATACATGTAATTATAATTTAGGGTGTACAAATCCAAATGCTTGTAACTACGATCCAAATGCATTTATTGGTACTAACGAGATGTGTGAGTACACTTCTAATGGATGTAATTGTGATGGAAGTTTTAATCCAACTAGTGGAGAATTTAGTCATCTTTTAATAGGTGGAAGTTTTACCGATGTTAATATGTATTGTGATTGTGAAAATGGGGCGGGAGTAGTTGCGCCAGGTGGTGTAAACACTTGGTTTGGAACTCCAGGAAACTTTGGACAACTAGCAAATACACCACAATATCCAGGGGGGCCTAATTATGTTGAAGCTGATGGGTATTATTTAGTTGAAGAATTTAATGTCGGCTCTACAGCTTATACTGATAATTTACTAGAAAAATGTGGATGTGGAGGAATTGCTCCAGACGATGGAGATCTTAGTGGTTATAATGATTTTGCGTCTAGTGGGTCTGGATTAAGACATCGAAAATGGGGAGATGCTGCATGTAAT
>TARA_R110002012_G_scaffold7802_3_pt1 | contig 17054 bp, 18 predicted proteins | sample TARA_R110002012 | Tara Oceans TARA_R110002012 (sample SAMEA4396515) | marine metagenome | biome: Westerlies Biome; feature: [DCM] deep chlorophyll maximum layer (ENVO:01000326); material: water (ENVO:00002006), including particulate matter (ENVO:01000060) such as... | depth 40 m
ACATTGGTTGATTCTTGGATTCTCCACATCTACACAATGCATAATTTTCACTTACTGTTACTTTTTCACCACCTTTTGTTACCGTGGTTTTTCCTTTGACCAAAATTGGTCCATTTTCCATAATGTTAATTTCTACTGCCATTTTTACTTTTTTTTAATTTGTTATCGTGTTTGTTAATATTCTTTATAAATTCTTTATGTTGTTCAATTCTTTGACCTTCGATGATAGCATACCTACCAAGTATTACAATAACCGCAATAATACCTAAAATAAATAATACAAATTCTCCTTCACTCATAAATTAAGATTTTCTTATTAGTTCTCTATAAACTTCAGCTCTATATTCTGTAACCACATCTATGTGGTATTTTGGAGCTATTGTTTCGTATAATTTTTCACCTAAATCTTCTACAAGAGATGGGTTGTCTATTAATTTTTTAGTGTATTGATACCATTGTTTGTGGTTTTTATGTGTGTCCACCAATAAACAATTTCCCTTAGGGTTTATACCACCACCACGTTCTATAGCGTTTACACAATCAATTTGATAAGGACCAAAATTTTGAGCTATTAGAGCTTTTTTATGAAACCCAGCTTCTATTACTTTTAATTGTGATTTAACTCTGTTAAACATGTGTTCTTTAAGTGGAGCTAAAGAAATATCAAAATTATTATAGTTTGACGCGTAGGTGGTTATAGGCTTTGTCCAAACCCTTTTATATGGTTGAGAGCCTTCGTCATTAAACTCACCCTTTTTAAACTTATGTAAAAAGTCCTTATACTCTTTAGGTAAAACTCTAAAATCATCAGTAAAGATATTCTCAAACAGATACCAAACAGATTCGTGAGGTTCAATTTCTCTAACTTGTTGTTCATTAGTTTCTGGGTTAATCATAGTTACATTACCTCTTAAATCATAACCACATAGTACAAATTGGAACTTATCTTTGTGTGACGTATTTAATCTACCAGGAAGACCACGTAAAATTTCTAAATCAGCTAAGTGAGATGAACCACCTAACCAACCAATTCTCATTTTATTAGAAGCTATTGGTTTTGGTTGAAATTGTCTTTCTCTAGGGTTTATGGTATTTGGGAATATAAATATGTCATCACAAAATCCCTTCATTTCATCCGCAAATATTGTTGTAGTTGTGGATATATTATCAGCCATTTTTAAACTTTCTTTTATATGGTAGTCTAGTTGGTTTTGTTTAACAATAGCGTGAGCTGGATGGTCAACTGTTGGTGACCAATAATCATCTAAATCACATATTGAAGGGATTCCTAAAGATTTTAGTCTTTCAACAGCTTTATGTGATTTTCCAAAATCAGGAGTTAAAGACCTGTGGTAAACTACTAAATCATATTGTTTAAGGAATTTATCGTCCTCTATTTTTGGTTGATAATCAACATCAACCCAAAACTCATCAGGGTATAGTTTTTGTAAATTAACATGAGGGTCTACAGACCTAAATTTACTTACACCGGTTCTATCACTCGGTACTACTAAAATTCTATATTTTGCGTTTTTCATAGTAGAATAATACTACTAAGAATTTGTATTGTCAAAGGTAGTTCTTAATTAATTTTCCTAGTTTCTTGTATAGTGCCTTTAAAAACAGTACTACCAACAACTATTTGTATAGATTCATTAATATTAGTTCCTTCAGTTAGTCTCTGACTTATAGTCTCATCTATCAGTTCTTTTAAACTATCTTTAACCGTTTCTCTAACCAAATTCTTTAAAGAACTTTGAGTAATTTTTTTTGTAGTTGTTTGAGAAGTATTTTGTTTTACATTATTGGTAAAAGATTGTGTTGTTGGTTGAACACCAGATAGTTTTTTCATTTTTTCCGCAGCACCTTCTATTAATGAGTCTGGTATTTGGTTACCAAAACTAACATCAGGTATTGGGTGGTCAATCATAAGTTTTTTTATAGCGTCTGGTAAGTTAGAATTTTTTACTTTTTCTTCAGTTACCGTAGGTCTTGTAAGGTTGGTATTTTCTTGTATTACAGAGTTAATACTACCTGAATTAAAATTATTAGATACCGGTGGTAAATTATAATTACGTTCTTCTACGTTATTAGTCTGGCCATTATTTTTGGATGGTGTACCATCTACTTTATCCATAACAGCTTTCGCTTGAATAAGTTTTTCTTGTAAGGAGTTAAATCCGCTCATATTTTAAAATTTTGAATTAACTAAAACCCTGTTCATTGATTTATCACCTAAAGGATTATATAAAGGTGGTTCCGTAAATGTTTGAAATAAAGAATCTGTACCCTTAGCCGGTTTAAAATTCTTAATTCTATCCAACCTAAATAACCTCCATTGTGGTAGTGGGTCGCCACCCTCACTTACTTTAAGTGAAGGTCCAGATGTTTGATACGCTCTTAGTACTTTATTATTTCTTTTAGAGTATCCTAAAGCTACTGGTTCACAAGTCCTTTTACCAGGGCCTATACTTGGGTCATCTTCATATTCCATTTCACAGGTATGTTTATTTTTTATTGCATCGATTATTGTTGAATCAAATGCTTGCTCAAGTATAAGGTCTGATATGACATTGTAAAGTTTCATTTATATTATCTTGGTTCGGAAACAGTAGGTGAATAACCATCACCACTATCTATATTACCTGATGAGTATTCTTTAGATTTACTATAAAGGTTATTTTTAAGATTACCTATACGACCAGTATTAGCTTCACCATTACCTAAAATATCTAAACTACCACCAGTATTACCATCATCATAAACACTCAGATACTTAGCGTTACCCTTTCCTTTTGGGTCACCGTCTGACTGTGCGTTTGGATGATTACTATTGTAACCGTCTACCTTTTTATAAACATTTCTACTGATTAACTTTTCTCTTTCTTTTGATGAGATATCACTTAATCTTTCTCCTGGTTTTTTTTGATTAAAATCTGCCATTTTATATTATTATTTTATTTATTATGTCCCTAATTCGAGACGTTTCGGTATAAACCGCTCTATTATTAATTATTTCGTCTGATGTTTTTTGCGTCCTAACCAACCTAACTTTTGTTGGATTTTTACTTTTATCTTTTGTGTGAGACTTTTTAAATTGATTAGGTAATCCAGCCTGCATTTTTCTTCTTTTGCTATTATCTACTATTTTTCTTTCTCTTGTTAATTTATCATTTAACCATTCTAATAATTCACCACCACCTATTAATTCATAAGATTGTGAGTTCATACCATTTTCCATCTCATGTTTAATCTTTTTAGCTTGACCATAATTAACACCCCTATTTTTACATAAAGTACTTAATCTTTCATACCCATTAGTTTTACTATTACAACGACTTAAATTTTTCTTTAATGTCTCTAGTAATTCATCTGGTAGTTTATAGAAATCATTTTTAAGGTCCCTATTCATTGTTTAATAATTTAATAACATCATTTACATTATAGCCTTTATTTCTAATATACTTCTTTAAATGTCTAACCTTTCTATCCAACATAGAATCTTCAGGCATATCACTATGAATTCCAGATTCATCATCTTTCTTATTTAGAATTATTTCTAACATTTTAACAACATCATCATCCTCAACCAATCTTTGATAGTTGGATGTATCCTCACCTTTTTCATCTAAATCCAATGTTTTACCCATAGATTCAGCCCTTTCGGAAGCTTCAATCTCATCCATACCATGTTCTTTTTGAAAATATTCTATAGTTTCACCAGCATTCATCTCTTGTGTTTCTTCATAACCTAACACATCTTCCATATTATGTTCATCAATTTCCTCCACAGATTCACCCCAATAACGTTTCATTAAACCCATACGACTGGTACCATTTACACCACCACCTTGTCTAGACATAGGGACTGTAGCATCCAAAGTTTTTGAACCAGATATAGTAGTATTGTTATATACCCCCAAAGGAACCTTACCACCCTTAATAGAACCATCATAATCCACTAACTCCTCTAACTCTTTTTCTTCATTTTCCTCCCCACTTAGTAAGACATTTTTTTGGTCATCAACCCATTCATCGTGAGTAATACTAGGGTGAACTTTCTTACAACTACCAGTATGTACTATGTTTTTCATAACTATTCTTTTTTATATAAATATTAAGTTGATGTGGAATGATATTTATTAACAATGGGAACACAAAATTTATTAAATTATTATTTTAACAAACTTGACGCTAAGTTGAATTATAGTTCTTATTATGATTTTTATTTAGCGTCAGACGAGAAGAACTTCAATAGAGAAGTTATGTATTCTAAAAATATTATAGGATATGATGACGGAAATGTATTACCAGTATGGATTGATTTAAATTTATCAGGTGATTGTACCACACAACCAACATTAACTGGGGTGTGTTCACCACCTGGTACAGCTGGTGCACAAGGTAGTATAAAAAATGTGAGTACTGGTACACCACAAACCATATTAAGTAAAAATTATTGGCCTCTAGCTTATACAGATTGTGAATGTCCTTTTACAGATGCTACTTATATAGCTGTAGATAAGGGAGTATCTGGGGGTACAGATGACACTATAAATATAGTACCTAACCTAATTGAAAGTGGGTCTCTAACACAAGTTACAAATATTGATGGTTTCACAGCTGTTACTTCAGCATCATCTTGGACTGAATGGTCATTTGGTGGGGCTTATTTAGGGGATTCTACAGATGGGGGGTTACAATTTGCTAATTATTATTCTTATTCTGCCGGTAACGAAACCTATTTAGGTTATTTACCGGACGTATACCCATTCCCACCCCCAACTATGACCGGAACTACTCTTTCAGCTAGTGTTATAGGATTACCTATACTTTCAGCTACAGGTTCAATTAGTAGTTATGGTTTTATTAGTTGTACAAATGGTCAAGGTGATTTTACCGGTGGAACATATGGTTCTAACCCATCTTATACAGCTGTACAAGTAACTTTAAGTGGTTGGTCAAATGTTGGTACCGCGTGTGGTGATGGGTCAAATAACATGCCGGCTACATCTGGAGACCCAACACCTACGTCAACAACAAATGCAACAACACCAACCGTAGGGTGGTTTACAGGTAATTCTTTATCAGCGTTTACAACTTTTTATACTGGTACTTGTTCTGCACCCATAACCCCCGGGTTTTTCAGTGTTCCTAATATAAACTTAACAGGTATCGATAATGGTTTGTTAACAACTATGACTACTGGACAAACTATACAACTGCACGACACATTATCGACAGCAGACGAGTTCGAACCTCTTAAATTTGATAAAAGATTAAAATTAAATCAAGTAAGTGCTTCCACTTTTTCTCTTAATAATATAGCCTATACACTTAGTTCAGCTACGGACAACACCGGGTACTATCAAGAACTAAACGGTGGGTTTTATCAGGGGTTTTATAAATTACATGGTTACCCGTATCAAGTATTGCCAGACAGACCTGATAGAGGTTGGACCGTAGAAACCTTCTTAAAAATAAGAGCCACAGGTGGAACAACCCCCGATTCGGCTTCAACATGTTTTTCTACAATAAAAAATGTTTGTGATACAGAACCAGGGGTTAGATTTACTTTAAATGATGTCTACCCTAATAATTCTGGATTCTTTTATTATATAGGTACAAGAGCAGAAAATAAATTTCATTCAGAACATAAATTTGAGACTGGTTGTACTAGTGAATCATTTAGTAATTGTTGTTCACAAACTGTACTAGGACACACCATAGGTCCAGCGTCAGCAAGTACCCAACCGATTGACACAGCAACAGGTGGTACAGCAAATACAATGGTATATACGTCATCAACTACAGACGCCTATTCTAATAATTTTGGTTTAAGACTGACACCAGATTTTAAATTAGGTTATAGAGTTTTAAGGTATACAGGTTCTTGTATTACAACTGGATATACGACAGACTGCACTACAGGTACAACATTTGAGTGTGGTTATGCGGTAGAAGAAAAATATTCTGACGTTATTTGTCCGTCTATAATAAATTCTGGAACATGTGAAGATACATGGATACATGTGGCGGCTGTATTTGAAAGAGACTTTCCTTTGTTATCAGGGTCTAGTTGTGATGTTGATTACAACTTTGGTGGTTTATTTGATTTAACTTATATTTTCCCAGGGGTATTAAATCACAATGTGGCTAGGAGGTGTAAAAATGTATTTGACGAAATGCCTTTAATTCCAGAAGATGGATACTATGACTTTGACTGTTCTTCAATTAGCGGACTAACAAAAGATGATTGTTGTTATTCAGCTGGTACACCTTTTGGTGTGTGGTTGGCCCACGATGAATATAGAAGAGGAGTTTTAACACTTTATGTTAACGGTAGAAGAGTTTTAAAAATTGATGGTTTTGAAGAAATTATCCCTAGAACGTTAAATCAACATAGAGATTTACAGGTTGGTGTACCATACAATATGTCTTGGGGTGGTGGTTCACAAGGTTTATATGAAACAGTAACCTTTGGTTCTACAGGGTGTACTGGCGCTCCACCTTACGTACAACCAGCCAAGGATGTGGGGTTACTAATCGAGAAAAATTTTGCTGGAACATTTATGGGTGGAATATCACAATTAAGGTATTATTTAAAACCATTATATGCTGACGCTATTTATCATAATTTCCTTGTTAATAAAGATAGGTATTCATTAATAGATTGTGATTTTCAAAAAAACTGCACATCAAAATCTTGTAATAGTTCACAAGTATTGTATTTAACTGAAGGTGATTCGTTTGATATAAAAGCTGTTTTTGGTATTTCTGCAGATAATTTATATTTTGAAACGACCTGTTGTGAACCAGTTAAATTTAATGCTTATACACAGGATAACGTATCCAAAGTTAAGTTTTATAAAAACGGTGAAGAGGTAACTATGCCGTTTTACGCGAAAAATGAGACGGATACCACTGGGTATAAAGACACACTTGAAATAGTTATTACTAAAATGGATAATACTAAAAACGCAATAGTCACATTATTAGGTAATACATACAAGTAGTTTTGTGATTAACAAAATAATTATATATAAAGATAAAATATTAAAAAACATAAAATATGCCATCGTACATTAGACTTTTAACAGAGAAACCAGGAAATATAGCAACCCCACCATTAGGACACACCGCTTTATATGCAAGTAGTGGGACAGCAGGAGAGAATAAATATGAATTATATATAAAAAACCCAGAAGGGTTTGTACACCAAGTAGGTGGTATGGCGAGTGGGAGTACTTTTTCATCTAACACCACATTTATTTCAGGAGCCACAGTATATTCTGGTGGTTATGGAAGCACTTCAGGTTCACCACTAGTCGCACTTGCGGTAGAGGGTGTTATTAGTGGTTTATCGGACAACACAGTATATATTAGTCCTGGATTAAATGTTTCAGGAATCACATCAGGAACTACAAAAATAGCAGTAGGCCCAAACCACACTATCAGTGGGGCTTACGCGGTAGCTTTTGGTTCCGCTAATACAGCATCTCAAACAGGAAGTACGGTATTTGGTTCAGGAAACACATCAAGTAACCCTATGTCTTTTGCGATAGGGGGTAATAATAGAGCTACTCGTGATTTATCTTTTGTAGGTGGGTCCGCGAGTACAGCGTCAAATCACGGAGCTTTTGCTTTTGGATTTGGTAACACATCTAGTGGAGCATACTCTACATCATTTGGTTCAGCGAATACTGCAAGTCAATCTGGAGCTACGTCATTTGGTTCAGGAAATACGAGTAGTGGTAGGGTTTCATTTACTACTGGTGGTGGAAATACTGCTAGTGGAAGTCATTCGTTTGCTGCTGGTACAGGGAATACTTCTTCTGGATTTACACATTTCAGTATTGGTAATGGAAACGCTTTTTCTGGGTTATTTTCTATTGGTAATGGTACAGCTGGTACTAGAAATAATATTTTCACTGTAACTCATTCAGGTGTTACAGTACAATCTTCAGGTGCTAGTGCAAGTAATACAGTAAGACGATATACGGGGTCCTCTGCAGCGGCATTAACAGTATATTCTGGTTCAGGGTCTCACCCACTAGGATTCCAACTACCACTAGTACAAAAACCTTATGGTGACCACTCTTCTAACGCTGGTTGGCCTGCTTTATCTGCTAATACCGCAGACAATAAGGGTATGATGATTTTTGACGGAGCTAATATACTAGTATGGACTGGAGGTACTTTATGGGGTAAATTAGCTTTAGTTGATGGGAATAAGACTATAAGTTAAATTATTATTATGGAATTTTTTATTAGAAAAAACTCTCTAGAGCCTATACTAAAAATGGAATTAGTTAGGGATGGCAGAAATGATTTTTCAGACTTTCACGACAAACTATCTAACTCAACGATTAAATTTTCTATGAGAAATCTTGCTGACGGTACTTACAAAATATTAAATCAACCAGCAGGTATTATACAAAAAGTTTTATTATCAGAAAACGCACCAATAGAATACTATATTTATTACAGATGGAGAAGAAAGGACACTAAAAAGGTTGGTAGATACCAAGCTATGTTTTCCATATACCTACATGATGAATGTAGTGAATTAAAAGTCCCAATACGGGAAGACCTATTTATCAATATTACAGATTCTTTTGTACAAGCTTCTTGTGATTGTTAATTGATATATTATTAAAATTTTATTATATTTTTATCGAATGTTAAGTAAAACTCGTGGATAATCACGAAGATAATAATACAAACGATAATGACAGATAATTTAAAAAAAGCAACATCAGAAGAAATCCATGAATTCCTTCATGGTTCAGACCCAGAAAAACACATAGTAGCCTTAGAATATGGTTATAGAACTGGAAAAATCTATAAGATTAAAGAATGCCCGGTTAAAGGTAAAATAATAGAAACAGACACCTTTACACCGTTTTGTTGGGTTGGTAATCTAAGTAAAAAGAATTTTTATAGAAATAACAAACATAGTCAAAAAGAAGCAATGACTAAATATGGTATAATTGTAGAAAAATTAGAAACTGGAGACGATGAAAGATTACAAAATGGATTAACTTATTTAATAAAAACAACTAAGAGTTATAGAGATTTGGTAAGTTTCTTTAGACAAGGTGGTTTAAATCCTTGGGAAATGGACAATAGAGATAGTATACAAATACTACCACCAATAGAACAATATCTAATCCAGAAAGAAAAAAGACTATTTAAAGGTTTTGAAGAGTATGATGATGTTCATAGGCTAGTTTTTGATTTAGAAACAACAGCTTTAGACCCTGAAGATGGTAGAATTTTTATGATAGGTGTAAAAGATAATAGAGGTTATGAGAAAGTTATAGAAGTAAAAGACACACCTGAAGCTGAGATACAAGCTATATATGAATTTTTCGATATTATAGATGAGATAAAACCTAGTATAATTGGGGGTTATAACTCTTCTAATTTTGACTGGCCTTGGTTATTTAAAAGAGCAGAAATTTTAGGCATGAACACTAAAGAGTTTAAAACCTTAAACCCAAATGAAGATTATAAAATGAAAGACGGGGTTTTAAAGTTAGGTGCGGAAATTGAAGACTATAAACAACTTAAGATTTGGGGGTATAATTCTTTAGATATCGCTCATTCAGTAAGAAGAGCACAAACTATAAACTCTGAAATTAAGAGTTGGGGACTAAAATATATTACACAATTTAGTAAGTCAGAAAAACCTAATCGAGTATACGTACCAGGTGATAAAATAGCATCCACTTACTCAGAAAACAAAGAATTTTATCTAAATGTTGAAAATGGAAAATACAAACCAGTAGAGACCGAAGGTTTAAAAAACTTAGATAAAAGATTCCCTAAAATATATAGAAAAGTAAGTGGTGAAGAAATCGTAGAAAGATATCTAATAGATGATTTATGGGAAACACAGGAAGTAGATGGGCAGTTTAACCAAGCTTCTTTTTTGTTAGCTAGTATGGTACCAACCTCATATGAAAGAGTTTCCACCATGGGTACCGCGACTTTATGGAAAATGTTGATGTTGGCTTGGTCCTACCACAGAGGATTAGCTGTGCCAGCAAAAGATTCGAAAAGACCTTTTGTTGGAGGACTATCTAGGTTAGTTAAAACAGGATACTCAACTAACGTATTAAAACTAGACTTTAGTTCACTATACCCATCAATACAGTTGGTTCATGATGTTTTCCCTGAGTGTGATATCACCAATGTTATGAAGGGTATGTTAAAATATTTTAGAGATACAAGAATTAGATATAAAAATTTAGCCTCAGAATACTATAAAAAAGATAAGAAGAAATCTGAATCTTTTGGTAGAAAACAATTACCGATTAAGATTTTTATTAATTCTATGTTTGGTTCTTTATCCGCACCACAGGTTTTTCCATGGGGTGATATGAATATGGGTGAAAAGGTAACTTGTACAGCTAGACAATATCTAAGACAAATGGTTAGGTTTTTTATGAGTAAAAGTTACGACCCCCTTGTAATGGACACTGACGGTGTTAACTTCTCATGTCCAAGTGACGTTGACGAAAGAAAATATATCGGTTTAGGTAATAACGAATTAGTAAAAAAAGATAAACAATATACTGGTAGTGAAGCTGATGTCGCTGAATATAATGATTTATTTATGAGGGGTGAAATGGGCCTAGATACTGACGGACAATGGCCTTCATGTATTAATGTTGCTAGAAAAAATTATGCATTATTAATGCCTAACGGTACTGTTAAACTTACAGGTAATTCTATTAAGTCTAAAAAATTACAAGGATATTTAGAGGATTTTATAGATAAAGGGTTAAGATTGCTATTAGAAGGTAAAGGTGGTGATTTTGTGGAATATTATTATGAATATTTGGCAAAGATTTATAATAAAGAAATACCTTTGGCTAAAATAGCAAATAAATCTAGAGTTAAACAAAAAGTAGAATCTTACAAAAAAAGATGTAAACAAAGAACTAAAGCTGGGAACTTAATGTCTAGACAGGCACATATGGAATTAATTATTAAAAATAATGTAACAGTATCTTTGGGTGACACTATATATTATGTTAATAATGGAAAAGTAATGTCACATGGTGATGTACAAAGAAAAAAGAAAAAAGATGGCACAGAAGAAATAATACTACATTCTTACTTAATATCAGAAAACGATTTAGATAGTGGAGCTATGGGAGAATACAATGTCCCAAGATACATCTCAACATTTAATAAAAGAGTTGAACCTTTGTTGGTTTGTTTTAAACCTGAGGTTAGAGAATCATTAATTAAAAAAATACCTGAAGATAGAGAGTATTATACAAAAACACAATGTAATTTAATAAACGGTATTGGTAGAAAAGAAGGTGACCAAGATTCACTAGAAGAAATATTAGAACTTTCTAATGAAGAAAAAGTATATTGGAAAAAAATGAATACTAGCGAAAATTACTTTATGGAAGAATTAGGACTCCTTGATACCGTCTGAAGATACTATTATCCATGAAGATAATGGTTCATAAAACCTAAACTCAACACAACTTTCAGGTAGCATTTCTAAAGATTCCCATTCATTATCTATTAAACCACTATCCGGTTCTATATTACAATTAGCTAGAGATTTTATTATATATTTTTTAGCCTTATTACTATCTAGAGTATATGTAGTATCTTCCATTAAAACTATAAATTCTTCTTTAGTACATTCACATTTAATTTCAGGTTTAGAATTACTAAAACCAGAAGGTATTAAAGAGTATTTCTTTAAATATTCTATAAGTAGTATAGTTAGTTTTTTATATTTTACCGAATGAGGTATTCCACCTTCATAGTTAACAAAATCAGTTAACCCCACAGACTCAACTTCTTCCGCTATATAACCCCAATCCTTACTACTATTAGATTTCCATTTAAATTTTCTTGGTGATAGTTCTAAGAGTTTATCTAAGTTAGAAAATTCTATATCTTCTATATCATATTTAAATCTTTTCGATGAAGTGTCTCTAACTACATTACCAGAAGTGTCTATACCTAAATCTGTAGCTGCAGCAGCTATTAGGTTTTGTGTTGCCATTTGTAAACAACTAGCTGTTAATGTTATTGAAGTAGCCCCTACATTTATTGGGTTTAGAGGTCTTTGAGCGATAGATAATACAGTATTTCCACTAGATAACCCAGAATAAGCTGTTATTGATACACCGTAAGTATTGGACCTCCCATCATTATACGATGTATTTCCACTTAAATTATCTGCAGTTTGTATAACAAAAGTGTATCCAGAATTACCAGTATACCCATCCTCTATATCATAATTGTATGAGAAACCTGTTGTATTATTAACCCACAACTCATTTTTCATTTCTGTAGAACCAGAAAATATTCCTGTAGTTTCACCAGATTGTTTTAATTGTCTAGAATAGTCTATTTGTGTAAAAAAAGTCATTTTAAATTATGTAAATACTACCAGGGTTAAAAGGTCTATAAGATAGAGAGGCATTTAAAGAAGAAGCTTCCATACTCTTCCTTTCTGTCATATCCTTAGGACTTAATCTAGTTAATCTTGCGGATAATTCCTCTACAAGTAAAGCATACTCCTCCTTTGCTTCAGCTAACAATGTGTCATACTCTAAAGTTAAATCCGAATCTGGAGTTTTTAATGCACCACCAAACTTACCTCTAACTCTCCCTAATTGTTCTTTACATTTAGCGAAAAAATATCTTCTAACCCAGGATTGAGCCGGTGTGTTTAATTCATCATACGGGATGGCATCTAATCTAACATCACTTGGTAGTATCACAACATCTCTATTTTTAATTAAACATTCTTCTCTACTACCTGTAGAACCACTTGAGGATAAGTCGTAATACCAATAATAAACACGAGACTGACCGATATTACCAAAATCAAACCTACCTCCAGGTACATTCATTAAATGTAAATTACGAGGACCCCCTATACCACCTGGTCCAGCTGTGACTCTATAAGTTAAATCACCACCTATAAGTCGATTTTTTAAGTTCCTATCCTGCATTCTTAATAAAATATCAAAAGCAGGCATCATAAAATAAGAACCCTGTACACCCATTTGAGCGTAACCAAATGTTCCACCTCCTCCGAAACCACCACCACCGAAACCACCTAAAAATGGGTCGATAAATGATTCATTCAACTCAGCTCTATTATACCACATCACTTCATTTATCTCCCTTTTTCCAGGTATTTGATAAACCTGTTGTCCTGGTACCAAATCAACAAAATCTTGTTTTAATTCCCAAGGTCCAGCTGATTGTAAACCAGCAATTCTTGAATAAGCATATGTGTACTGTGTTTCATAATCTAAATCTCTAGTCATAAAAGCACTAGTAGTGGAAGCTTCATCCTGGTCTAAACCAGCAATAGAACCCCACTGATTCTCAATTAACCAATCCTGTACATACATACCGTAATCCATTATAGCAATTTCTAGTGCAGTATCCATCATTTCATCTATCAATTCCACCCCCCTTATAGGTGCACCCAACATATGCTTAGATTGTCTAAATAATTTTTCTCGTTTTTCTGGTGATATTAATCCTGGCATAACTTTCTTTTTTATATAAATATCATGTAACCTATTATAAATATTTTCGTATATTTACATAGTAGAAACCAAATAAAAATAATAATATGGAATATTTAATCGGATACTTAATTTTGTCAGTAATAGTTATGGTGTTTTTTGTGGAGGTTAATAAAAAACAAATCCAGGAAAACTATTTAAACTTTGAAAACAAATACAATAGAGAACCATCTAATGGGTGGTACAACTTCTATATCTTTACGCACTTTTTAAAATCACCACTATGGTGTCCTATGATTGTACTTTTAATTTTAGGAAATGGTGGGAAGTTAATAAAATAATTAGAAGATTTAACCCCAGTTATCGACAACCTCTGTAAGGTCATCATCAATATCTTCTAAATCTTCAGGTTCGTCTAATTCTGGAAAAGGTAATGGGTTTGCTAATTTATCAAAACTTCTTGGAGCTCTCTGTGATGAACCAGAACCAATCAACTCAGCACTATAAACCATAAAGTTATTTAATTTAGTTAAAGTGTTTTCTATTTGTTTTCTAGTTGTAGAGTCTTTAATGTTCTGATAAGCTCTTTTCATAGTCGCAATGAGATTCTCAATACCATCAGACGCTGAAGAACCAGGATTACGACCACCACTCCATTCTGATTGTTCGTTAATAACATTAATCGGTTTGTAAGAATTTATATTAAGACTTGTTATGCCTTCTTTTATAATAGTATTTCTAATTAAACCTAATGTGTGGTTAATTTCTGTTCTTAGTTTTGAATTTTTTTTTTCTACAGCTGACCTAATTAATCTACCCATATCAGATTCTGTAATCTTAACTACTCGTTCATTTAACCCTAACCCCTGCCAAGTACCATAACCTTCTGATTGTTCATTTTTTTTAATAGTTTCTTCATCTTCTTCAGACACCTCAGCCTCTTCCATATCCATATCCTCCAAATCCTCTAACTCATCAACCATCTTTCTAGCTGCATTTTTTAAAACTTTTGTTTGTCCATTTGTATGCCCTAACTCTCTAAGTTTTTTTTTAACTTCTTTCACAGCTTTATACGCATCTTCTATTTCTTGTCTGATACCGTCCGCTTTTGTCTCTTCACTTATCACTCTTCTAAGTGTGTTTTCTAATAGATTAATATTTTTTCTAGTCGCCATAATTTATACTTTTTATTATAAATATATCGTAACTATAGAATATCCAACAAACAAAAATACTGTTTTTATATAAAAATTTATGATTTTTTTACAAGAAATAGCGGCTAAATTTTTATACTCTATAGGGATAATGGTAGGGAATTTTATTGATTTTTGAGGTTTTAACTACAAAGATAATTATAAATTTTGGTCATTTTGTGTGAATTTAATGGTATTTATCATAACGAATACACAGTAATTTGGTGTAATCATAAACTTTTAAAAAGAAAAAAATATGGATAACGTAATGAAATTAATTACCGGATTTTTTGGAGGATTAGGCTCTGTTTTAATGGCTGTAGTTCCAGTATCTATCTTGTGGTATGTATTAACAGGTGGTGCAGTATTCGGTATTGATGTTGTAGCAAATCTTTCGTCTCTTATCACTTCACTTGGTGAAGGTGGTTTCGTAGGTTTAATCGTGTTAGTAATATTAACATCATTCTTCGTTAAGAAGTAAAAGCTAAAAACGATGACCATTCACATCCATCGATAAAAAATGTGAGTATAAAAAAGATAAAATGTAATTATGAAAAAATTAATTTTAACATCCGCTATAGCATTCTCAACATTATTTGCTTCAGCTCAGAACTTTACGGTCGTAACAACTTATGATGGAGACCAAGAAGAAACTATGGACAAGTTAACTCAAAACATCGGTTTTGGTTACGCTGTTAACGACACATGGACTGTAGGCTTGATTCAAAATGGTGAAGATGTAGACGGTGAAACTATTTATGACATCTGGGGAAGATACAATCTAAAAAACGATTTGTATATTTCTTTACAAGCACCAACAGAAGAAACTACTGACAACTTAACAGTTGGTTTAGGGTACTCTTTCAATGTGTGGAAAGGTCTTAATGTTGAACCAAACTATAGTATGGGATTAAAAGAAGATGAAAACGAAGAAAGAGAGGGAACTTTCAATCTTGGTTTATCATATAAATTCTAAACAAAGAAAAGGATAGGTAATCTAGAACGGTTGCAAATTAGTGAAAGTTTTTTCCCGCAACCAAAAAATGGAAACTAATTACGGATTTTAAATTACTTATGAGTTGCTAAAAAACCCTGACGACGGTCAGGGTTTTTATATGCAATATAAAGAGTATTTATAGTATATGAAATTAATAGATATTATAGGTAGAGTGATAATTGAACGAGCTTCTGACGAAGAACGGGTTGATGTAGAAGAGCCAAAAGATAAAGAAAGACCGTTTGATGTTCCAGATGATGAAACTATCTTTGATTTCCCATCAGAAGCTGATAGAGAAAGATTCTGTATGGAGTTTGTAGGTAGGGATGATGTGCCAGAAAGATGTGTAGATGTTGTGAGTAGAGCAAGAGAAGAGAGACCTAGAGATGAAGAAAGGCCAAGAGAGGATAGACCTAGAGATGAAGAAAGGCCAATAGAAGAACCAAGAGTTTCGGAACCATCAAGAGAAGAACCAAGAGTTTCGGAACCATCAAGAGAAGAGCCAGTAAGTACGTCACAAGAATTTAAACCAAAAAAAGTAAAAGAACCAAGAAAGACTAAAACAAGAAAAGCACCACCAGAAAGAAAAAAAACTAAAGTTAGTTCACAACCACAAACAACACCAAAAAAAGATGTAACGGTTACCCCACAATATAATAGTGATGGTGACATAAAAGACATAACTCAAGCTAGGCCACAAAAATACGTAGAACAGGTTATAAATAAATTAGAAAAACAATTAACCACCCAACCACCAGAAATACAACAAAGACTAACCCAACTAAACATAACACCAAAAACTATGGCCAATTTAGTGCCATTATCTAACGAAAGTGGTGTGTTAATGACGAAAATGGAATTAGATGGTCTAAATTTACCATTAATGATGGTTCTATACAACAACACACCACAACTGTATAAATCAATGGAAACCAACAAACCTCTTAAATCAAATGATGTAAAACCAATAACCGGAAATATTAATTATATGGATTTTTGGAAATGGAATAAGGATATATATGATAACTGGGGTGGTTGGTTAAAATCTAATGTTGTGGGTAATTTCCCGAATATATCAAAAAGTAACTTCCCTTCTTTAGCTTTTTGATTGAACTCTAGGTAAATAGGGTCCTCTTAAAATAGACTGATAAATTTTTCTAGATAACATTTTAAAAACATCATTAATAGTTTTATCGTCCTGAGATAAATTTTGAGTCTCTACAAACCTTAACGTAGCTCGAGTCATTAAATCTCTCATTTTTTGAGAATTTTCCCAAATATACCTTAATGGTTCTGGTTTATTTTTCATAAATTCTGACATATTAACCGGAA
>TARA_R110002012_G_scaffold94666_9_pt1 | contig 17053 bp, 10 predicted proteins | sample TARA_R110002012 | Tara Oceans TARA_R110002012 (sample SAMEA4396515) | marine metagenome | biome: Westerlies Biome; feature: [DCM] deep chlorophyll maximum layer (ENVO:01000326); material: water (ENVO:00002006), including particulate matter (ENVO:01000060) such as... | depth 40 m
GGTTCGGTTCCCAACCTTTTACAAACCGGCGCCGGATCGCCTACCGGTATGATCGTTTACGAAGGGGACTTGCTTCCCGAAAGATTCAGGAACCAGATGATTCATACCGATGCAGGACCTAATGTGGTGCGGGCGTATCCGGTGGAAAAGAAGGGAGCAGGCTACACTGCCTCCATTGCTAATATTCTTAAGGGCAATGACGACCCATGGTTCCGACCTTCGGATGTGTGCGTAGCGCCGGATGGCTCATTGTTCGTGGCCGACTGGTATGACCCTGGAGTTGGTGGACACCAAATGGGGGATCAGGCCCAGGGAAGGATTTACCGTGTGGCACCCAAGGGTGTCGATTATGAAGTAGAAAAAATAAACGTTACCGGCGCTGAGGCGGCAGTGAAGTCTTTGCAAAGCCCCAATATGGGCACTCGCTATCTCGCCTGGACGGCCCTTGAGGAGTTGGGCAGTGAAGCGGAAGCAGCGCTGAAAGGCCTTTTGAATAGCAGCAATCCAAGAATGAAAGCAAGAGCCCTGTGGCTGTTGGCCAGGATTGACGGGAAGACAGATGAATACATTCAGCTAGCCACCAGCGATGCCGATGAAAACATCAGGATCACGGGGCTAAAAATTGCCAGGAGCCTGCAGGTGAAAAACCTGGATGACTACTTGGCAAAGGCAGCGTCTGACAAATCACCTCAGGTAAGAAGAGAGGTGGCCATTGCAGTGCGATATCTTGATTCATCAAAAGCTGCCGACATTTGGACGGATCTTGCCCTGCAATACGACGGAAAGGACAGGTGGTATTTGGAAGCATTGGGTATAGGTGCCGATCCCAGAGGCGAAGAATTCTTTAACAACTGGATAGAAAAAGGTGGCCTGGAGAAGCCCGGAGCTAACGACATTGTGTGGAGAAGCCGGGCCAAGTCGGCTCTGCCAATGCTGGCGAAGCTGGCTACAAATGGGGAGGGAGGCATGCGTGATAACCTCCGTTATTTCCGTGCATTCGATTTTCACAAAGACCCATCAAAAGACAATCTGCTTGCTGGTATGCTGACTATCAAACACCCACAGCAAGACAGCATAAAGATTCTGGCCCTGAGCCATATTTCGCCAGAAAAAATCAATTCGGATCCGGCAGTCAACAAAATCATGAGGGGGTCGCTGGCACAAATGAAGGGCACTCCAACGTATATGGATTGGGTAAAAAGGTATCAGCTAAGGGACCAGGTGCCTTCGTTAGTAAGTATTTACACCCAGTCACCAAAGAGTGAATTTGGCCCGGAGGCGATTAAACTTGTGCACCAATTTGAGGGCATCGACTTTTTCAAAAAACAACTTCAGCAAAAAGACAACGAAAAGGTAATCGAAACGCTGAATGCGATGACCAACCTTTGGGGGCCTGAGGTTTGGAATACGTTCAAGGAAATATCGCTTGATGAAAGCAGAGACCTGGCGGTAAGGAAAGCGGCCATCAAAGCCTACGGAACAGGTTGGTCGACCGAAAACAACCTTTTGGACATGGCATTGGCCAACGAGGTGCCCGAAGAGCTGAAAGAGACTGCGATGTACACACTTCTCAACGGCATTAAAAGCTCAGTAAGAAAAGAGGCGGCCAAAATGCTGGCCGCCGGAGACACCAAATTTGGCTCCATTGAAGAGCTGGTGGCTTTGGATGGAAGTGCTACAAACGGCGCTGCCATGTTTGAGAGGGTTTGCTCCACCTGTCATGTCGTCAACAACAAAGGAACCCAGTTTGGCCCACAGCTGTCGGAAATTGGTGATAAGCTTGGGAAAGAGGGGCTTTATAAGGCAATTATGTATCCTGACGCAGGCATCAGCTTTGGCTATGAGGGCTTTTTGATTACTACAGCAGCTGGCGAAAAAATAGCCGGTTATATTTCCAGCGAAACCAACGATGCCCTTGAGGTAACTGTCATTGGCGGTGCCAAAACAAGGTATGCCAAAAAGGATATCGTATCAAAAGAGCCACTTGAAAACTCACTGATGCCTACCGGGCTGCATAACGCTTTCACACAGCAGGAACTGGTCGATTTGGTCGCTTATTTGTCTTCGTTGAAAAATGGAGCGCCAGTTGCTGCCCGATAACACAAAATATACCTACTCGAACACCTAAATAATTAACGAAATGAATAGAAGAGATTTCATTGGCAGAGCAGCCCTGGCAAGTGGCGCAGTGTCGCTTATGGGAGGTAGTGCCTTTGCGCAAGCAAACAAGAATCCCCTCCAGGCTGTTGGCAAGCCATTTAAAATGGACTATGCGCCGCATTTTGGCATGTTTAAAAACCATGTTGGCGATGACCCAATTGAGGAGCTGAAATTTATGTTTGATCAGGGTTTCCGGTCACTTGAAGACAATGGTATGCTTGGCCGACCCGTTGAAATGCAAAACAAGATCGCAGCCACGCTCGAAAGGCTGGGCATGCGAATGGGGGTGTTCGTAATTGACGGCGGCGACAACTGGAAAATTTCGTTGACCACAGGGAAGAAAGAATTTAAAGATAAGTTTGTTGATACCTGCAAAAGATCCGTAGAGCTGGCCAAAAGAGCCAATGCCAAATGGATGACAGTTGTTCCGGGCTTCTACGATGCAAGCTTACCCATAGGGATACAGACAGCTAACGTAATCGACGCCCTAAGAGCTGGTGCAGAAATATTGGAGCCCCATGGGCTGGTAATGGTGCTTGAACCGTTAAGTGACAGACCTGATCTTTTCATGCGAACATCCGCCCAAACCTATGAGCTTTGCAAGGCCGTAGATAGTCCTTCCTGCAAAATCCTTTATGATATCTATCACATGCAAAGGAACGAAGGAAACCTCATCGCCAATATCAACCTTACCTGGGACGAAATCGCCTACTTTCAAATTGGCGACAACCCGGGAAGAAAAGAGCCGACTACGGGTGAGATCAACTACAAGAATGTTTTCAAGCATATTTATGACAAAGGATACCGCGGCATAATGGGCATGGAACACGGTATTTCAAAACCCGGAAAAGAAGGAGAAATGGCGCTTGTGGCTGCCTATAGAGAAGTTGACAATTTTTAGCGTAAAAATAAGCCGTTTACCGATACTCATTCATTACCGCCACTTAGGGAATATCCTCCCTGCAAAATGAGGGATTTTTGAACTTAAATAGTTATAGAATGCTGAATTGTGTCAACTTTCGAAGTTGGTACAATTCAGATCATTCCTGGCTTCAATGCCGGGTTTAACTTTGTATTGATTTTTATCTGTTTTACCTACTTTGATGCGAAAACTACTACCCTTGCTTCAGCTGGCCATTGGTGCTTGTCTGTACAATACTGCTCCGGCACAAAATCTCGTCAGCCAAAATCCCTCCATTGAAGCTCTCAGCAATCAGTACGACGCCGAAGTCGGGTATAGTGGCAGAATATTCAACGGCGCGGAATATGGAATCAAGTATCCGGATGTGGTTGATCATGCTTTTTTAGTTTCCGAATGGCAACCTGGCAGCATCAACTTTCTTGACAGAGCATACAAAGGGCTCGAATTACGGTACGACATTGTAAACGACCTTGTAGTTCTGAAACACTACAATCCTAATGACGGCATTTCGATTTCTATTATGCCCGCTCAGGAAAAGATTAATTCTTTCACGCTTTCATCAGTAAAATTTGTTCGTTTGCCCCCCCAAGTGACCGGGGAGCAAAAATCTCGCTTTTACGAGTTGATTGTCGACAAAGAATATAAACTGGTGGCAAGACACACAAAAGAAAAGTTCATTGACAAGTCAAGAGGAGCGCCAGTGGTCGGATTTCAGCACAAGGTTAAATTATACCTCAAAAAAGACAATGAATTCATCATCATCAGAAGCAAACGAGCGCTATTGAAGGTTCTCGAAGACAAAAAGAAAGAACTCGCTGACTACTCAAGAGCAAGAAGATTGTACTGGCACGAAAACCCAAAAAGAACTGCCGCCATGTTAGTTGGCTATTACTTTGATTTAAAAGGAGAGAACTGAAAATGAAAAAAGCAGCTGTTTTATTACTTATGATAGGGCTGGGGTTCCATTCTCGGGCACAAAACCCAACCATTACCGCTACTTTCAGCGAAACACCCTTTGATCAGGCGGTAAAAACCATTGAAGATCAGGCAAAAACTGCGATCTTCTACAATCCGCAATGGACAGACACCATACGGGTAAACGCCACACTTAACTCAGCTTCTCTTAATGAAGCATTAACAGCCATCATTCCGTCCACTTCCGACTTAAGTTTCTTCATCAATTCGGGAGGCAAAGTAATTATCTCGAAAGGCTATGTGATTCGGGAAAGCCTCCCTGCTGATTTTTTCACAAGGGAGCCCGTAGAAGACAAAATGGAGGTAGCTGCCCTGGAATTAGAAAAAACACGAAATAATCAGGGGCCTGTGGAAGATGCCATAGAAAATAAGACTTTCGAAGTAGGCAAAAAAACTGCGGTGCTAGCCTCCGGGAAAGCTACGGTTGCGGGCTATGTGAAAAGCATGGCTTCTGGTGAGCCTGTCATTGGGGCCTTAGTTTATATCGAAAACCCAAAAATAGGCACCATTACCGACCAGTTTGGCTACTACTCTCTCACCATTCCCAACGGCAAGCAGCTGCTGAAAATTCAAAATGTGGGAATGAAAAGTACGAGGCGGCAAATCATTCTCTACTCCGATGGGCTTTTCAATATAGAAATGGAAGAGGATGTGGTGGCTTTGAAGGAAGTGGTAATCGAAGCAGAACGAGATGTAAACGTTACAGGGATGCAAATGGGGCTCGACAGGCTCGACATTCAGTCGATCAAGCAGATGCCTTCTGCTTTTGGCGAGGCCGATATTATGAAAGTAGCCTTAACGCTTCCAGGGGTTCAAAGTGTTGGCGAAGGTTCCAATGGCTTCAACGTGCGGGGCGGCAGCACCAGCCAGAATCTTATTTTGCTGAATGACGCTGTTATTTACAACCCTTCTCACCTTTTTGGCTTCTTCACGGCTTTCAATGCCGATGTGGTAAGGAATGTTGAACTGCACAAAGCGGGCATTCCGGCGGAGTACGGAGGCAGAATCTCGTCGGTGTTTGAGGTAGACATGAAAGATGGCAACAAGAAAAAATTCGCTGGCAGCGGAGGTATAGGGCTGGTCACTGGCCGTCTTTCTCTTGAAGGCCCAATTATAGAAGACAAGGCCTCGTTCCTTATCGCTGGCCGAAGCAGTTACTCAGATTGGATTTTGAAAAGGCTGCCAAATGCTACTTTTAAAAATTCCACAGCCGGTTTCAGCGACCTGAATGCGAGGGTGACCTACGACATTGATGAAAAAAACAGCGTATATATTACTGGCTATTTGAGTAATGACAAGTTCAGTCTCAACTCCGATTCGCTGTACCAATACACCAACTCCAACGCTTCCATCAAATGGAAAAAAATATTCAACAGCAGACTTTATGGGGTTTTCACAGGAGTTTCCAGCCACTACGACTACAGTCTGTCATCCGATGACGTGCCAGTAAACGCATTCAATCTTGGTTACGGTATTAACCAGCACAACTTCAAAGCCGACTTCAGCTACTTCCCTGAGTCCATGCATAAAATCGATTTTGGGCTAAGCAGTATTTACTATGATCTGAACCCTGGATTTAACAAGCCTGTTGGTGACCAATCCATCCTTCAGGAAAAGATTTTGGAAAAGGAAAAAGGGATTGAATCGGCTATTTACGTGGGCGACAAGGTTGACATCAACGACAAGCTTTCGCTGTACCTGGGACTGCGCTATTCCATGTATTCTTTTCTTGGGCCAAAAAGTGTCATTCAATATGACCCCACCCGAGCAAAGGACGTGAATACCATGCAGGACACTTTGCAGTACCCTTCAGGCGACTTCATCAAAACCTATCACGGGCCGGAATACAGAGCTTCTATGAGGTATGCCTTCAACCCCATCAGTTCCGCCAAGTTGAGCTTCAATAGAATGCGGCAGTATATTCATCAGCTGTCCAACACTCAGGCCATTTCCCCCACTGATATCTGGAAGCTCAGCGATTCTTATATCAGTCCGCAGATTGGAGACCAGTTCTCTATCGGATACTACCGCAACATGAGATCCAACAGCCTTGAACTGTCGGTGGAAACCTACTACAAGTGGCTAACCGATATGCTTGACTATAAAAACGGCGCAGTGCTTGTGATGAATGAGCACCTGGAAACTGACGTGATAAAAGCCAAAGGCAAGGCATACGGGCTCGAGATCATGCTGAAAAAGAAAACCGGCAAACTCAACGGATGGGTAAGCTACACATACTCCAGAACGTTCGTACAAATCGCAGGACAGTTTCCGGAAGAAAGGGTAAACAGAGGCACTTATTTCCCTGCCAGCTACGACAAGCCGCATGACCTTACGATTGTTTCAAACTATAAATTCACCAGAAGGATCAATATATCGGTTAATTATACGTACAGCACAGGGCGGCCAATCACCTACCCCTTGTCTGTCTATACCATAGGCGGAGCAAACCGGGTTCACTATTCCGACAGAAACGCCTACCGCATTCCTGACTATAGCCGAATGGATTTGTCCATCAACTTCGAAGGCAACCATAAAATCAAGAAGCTGGCGCACAGTTCATGGACATTTGCTTTGTTCAATGTGCTGGGGCGCAACAATGTGTACTCCATCTACTTCGTGACCGAGCAGGGAGAAATAAATGGCTACAAGCTTTCTGTCTTTGCCCGCCCCATTCCAACCATCACCTACAACTTCAGATTCTAATTCCATGAGAAAGCTTAAAGCCATTTTTGGAAGAACGCTACTAACGGCATCGGTACTCTTATCGGTGCTGCCCGCAAGCAACTTGATTCAGGCTCAGGACATTTCCTACAGGGAAGAGATTCATATACACCACGATGGCCCTGTGTATTTAACGGGTGATCGCTTAAGGTTTTCAGTAACATGTCTCGATCAGTCAAACCACCTGCTTTCGCCACTTAGCAGACTGGCCTATGTTGAACTCCTCGACAGCGAAAACACACCACTGGCGCAGTCGATCATTGATTTGAATGATGGAAAAGGAAAGGGCGACATTCTTTTACCATTTACCGCCACTTCAGGCAACTACATCTTAAGAGCCTACACCAAGTGGATGAGAAATTTTCCTCCCGAGGACTATGCTTATTCAATTGTTACCATCATCAATCCATTTAAGTCGCTTGGGCTGTCAGAAAGCAGTGAAAAGCCAGCCACCAGAAAAGTCTCTGCTCCCACAGCAGGTCTGACGATATCAACCGCCAGCGAAGTATATCGCTCAAGGCAAAAGGTAACCATCGACCTGGGATTAACTGGTGTAGAAGGTAGGCCTGCTAGTGGGCTGGTGTCAGTTTCTGTAAGTAAGGTGCCAGATTTCTTCATGACAGGCCAGGGAAATTCCGGGAAGCTTCCGGTGGTTGTCAAAAAAAAACCCTCCCAGGCTTCATTTAAACCCGACAGGCACTACTTGCCTGAAACAAAGGGGCAATTCCTCACTGGTAAAGTGTATGAATCGGGCACCACAACGCCAAAGGCAAATGAATTGATCTACTTGTCTATCATTGGAACTCAACCTGAATTCTATACTTCAAAAGCTGACAGCGAGGGCGTTATTCGGTTTGAGATTGTGGATTTTTATGGCCAGGGAGAGGCGCACCTGCAAAGCGGCGATCCAGATGCCAATGTAGATATAATTATTGATCCGTCGTTTTCAGAGGCCTTTGTTGCACTTGAGGTTCCGTCACTGAGTATTGATGAAAAGTGGGAGAGTTACCTGACTCAGGCGAGCCAGAACATGCAGGTTAGAAATGTGTATTCCAGCATTATTCCATTTGATGAACACCAGCCGTCGGGTGACTCATTACCCTTTTACGGCATTCCTGATCAGAAATACTACCTGGATGACTACACAAGGTTCCCTTTGATGGAAGAGGTACTGAGGGAATACGTAGCCGGTATTTTCCCAAGAAAAAGAAACGACGAATTCTATTTTAAGATGGTCAACGTGGAAAAAAATGAGATCATGAACAATGAACCGTTGATGCTCTATGATGGCTTTCCTATTAAAAAGGCGAACACTATTATGGAGCTGGATCCTCGCCTTGTGAAGCGGATTGATGTAGTGACGAAGAGATATTTGATGGGTGGAGCCATTTTCGACGGCATCACAAGCTTTCATTCATATAAGGGCGACCTGGCGGGGCTAGACCCTGCACTCATTGCTGGCCAGGACTATTCTTTTATTGGGGTGCAGAAAGGGGCGAAGTATGTGTTCCCCGACTACGACGATGCTAACTCAACATCGACCTTGCCAGACTTCAGAAACACCCTCTATTGGGCTGATAGCAAAGAGATCAGTAACGGACTTGGAGTAGTAGCGTTTTTTGCCGGAGACGATACCGGGACATATTTGATTGACGTTGAAGGAATCTCAGACTCAGGCGATTTGATCTCTCAAAAAAAGTTTTTCAAAGTGGAGAAATGAGGATAATCACCCTGGCCATACTGATATTTTTCGTGAGTGTTGGCTGCCTCGAAAGATTCGAGCCGCAAGGAACGAAGTTGACCAACCTACTGGTGGTGGAAGGGCAGCTTACAACTGGTGCGGAGGGCAACACAATCAAACTCTCCAGAACCCGGGCCATAGGCATGAAAGACATGATACCAGAGCAAAATGCCATAGTGAAAGTGACAGATGGCCACTCAAATGACTACCTTTTTAAGGAAACGCTACCCGGTACATATTACAACCCGGCGGCAGATTTGACAGCAAAGGTGGGAGAAAAATATTTGCTCGATATTGTAACTGCCGGAGGCAGCCACTATCAATCCAGCCCGGTTACGCTTAAGCAAACTCCTCCAATTGAAAAAGTCTATTACAGCAGTGAAACCAGACTGACTGACGACGGGAGAGCGCTGTCAGGCATTGCCATTTACCTCGATGCGTTCGACGAGAATAACAACACCAACTACTACCGCTGGGAATGGACAGAAAATTGGGAAATTCAAATGCCTGTTAACTCAAAATTCGACTTCCAAGTCGACAAAGACACAGTCGGAATGGGCTATCCCATACCCAAAATTCTGCCGGTGAATATTTGCTACAACTCCGACACCTCCAGCAGAATAATGGTGGCCAGCACCAAAACCCTCTCAGAAGACCGTGTAAAAAAGTATGAGATCAATTTTACCAGCACCAAAGGATTCAAATTAAAGAGCCTCTACGGTATTATAGTAAAACAATATGCTCTTGACGAAGCGGGTTACAAATACTGGGAGGCCTTAAGGGCAAGCAGCGAAGGGGTAGGCACCTTATTTGACCCACAGCCTTATGAACTTATTGGGAATGTTTTTAATACAAGTGATGGCAACGAGCCGGTACTGGGCTATTTTGATGCCAGCACGGTGTCAGTTAATTCGCTGGTAGTCATCCGTGACCAACTCGACTCCCTTGTGTACCCGCTGGAACAGTGCGACCAGGAGAGAGATACCGTGCCCTACAGACTTGTACAAGACTATCTGCAGGCTGGCTACCTTATCGACACCACAGGTCTGTTTGGCAGCACTTACGTGATTATGGCTCCCGTCGATTGTAGTGACTGCCGACTCTACGGGTCGCTGGAACGCCCAAAATTCAGACCTGATTGACAATTGCCCGAATTATTTAACATATCATCCAAAGACTTCATTGTTAAAGGTAAAAACTTCTTTAGAGTGACGTGCACTCTTTTGATAGGGTTCGACTTCATTGGTTGCACCGAGCCTTTTACTCCTGAATCAAAAGCTTACAAAGGTGTTCTTGTAGTTGACGGGTTTGTATCAGACGCAGAAGCTCGGTCAACTATAAAACTGACACGCAGCTCCCCTATCGACGTTGCCATTCCTACCCCGGAATCAAACGCCATTGTATCGGTAATAGATAAACAGGGGACAAGTTTCGAGTTTGAAGAAACCTCACCTGGCATTTACCAGTGCATAGCGGCACGCTTTAAGGGTGTTGTCGGACAAGTTTATTCGCTTGACATTTTAACTGACAATGGCAATCACTACCAGTCCGGGCCGGTTACACTAAAAAAATCGCCACCGATAGACAGCGTTTATTTTGAACCCTCTGTCAGGCTGTCGGATATTGACGGAGATACAATTACGGGAGCAGCCATATTTATTGACACACATGACGACACAAATTCCACGAAATATTACCGATGGGAATGGGAGGAAGATTGGGAGATACGAGTACCCTACCCCAACACATACGACTGGATCACCTACGAGGACGGCAAATTTGGGTTTCCAAAAGAAAATGGAAATCAGATCGGCCTTTGTTACAACCATGAAGTAGGCAGAAACATCCATATTGCCACTACCAATCAGCTGTCAAGCGACCAGGTAAGCAAGTTGGAGCTCAACTATGTCACAACCAGAGATGGCTATAAGCTAAGGTCTCTTTATAGCATTTTAGTGCGGCAATATGCTCTTGATGAAGCAGCTTTCTTGTATTGGTCGGAGCTCGAAAAGACCTCTGAAACCCTGGGTACTTTGTTTGATCCCCAGCCCTATGAATTGCGGGGAAACGTTTTTAACACCGAAGACCCCGACGAAACCGTTCTGGGCTATTTTGGTGCTGGCACGGTAGAAGAGAAGCGCCTCTACATTACCCGTGAGCAGCTCAAGGACATCAAATACCCAACCAACCCTTGTGGACAGGATCTGCTTGAGGTTGAATACAGGTATGTGTACGACCATTTGGAAGCCGGCTACGTTATTGCTTACCTCGGCGACTACGGGGCTATCTCCCTGTATATGGCACCGAAAGATTGTTGCGACTGTAGATTTCATGGCGTATTGGAGAAACCTGACTTTTGGCCATTATGAGTGAAGCGATTGTTTCAGCGTATATCTCCAGAAAACTAGCACTGGTTTTGCCCATCGTTTTCATTTTTGAAGGGTGCATTGAATCATTTGACGGGAAGTCGACTGACTATGAAAACTCGCTGGTAGTAGACGCCGCCATATCCGACCAACCAGGCCCCTATCAGGTGCTCCTTTCTAGGAGCAGGCCTTTCGGCACCGCAAACTCTTTACCTCAGACTGGCGCCTCAGTTTGTGTGACTACCCTTGAGGGCGTATGTTATCCATTTAAAGAAGTGACTCCGGGCAAATATCTTAGCGACTCGGCAGAATGGCGAGGGCAGCCAGGCACTACTTACAAGCTGGAAATTGACGTAAATGGCATTCATTTTGAGTCCTCCGAGGAACTCCTGCGAAGCACGCCGGCCATAGATAGCGTCTACTATGAGCTGGAGGAGAGATATACTGACGCTGAAGAAGTGTTGTCGGGAATAGCCTTATTTGTCGACACGCATGACGAAAACAACTCGGCCAAGTTCTATAAATGGACATCCATTGAAAGCTGGGAAATAAAGATAGAATATCCCATCGATTTCAACCTGTGGAAATGCTACGACTCCGACACGTCCAAAATTATTCAAATTGCCACCACCCGTGGGTTATCGAAAAATGTAGTAAGCAGGCATGAACTCAATTATGTGAGCACCGAGGGGTTTCGCCTTGGCTCCTATTACAGTCTGCTGGTCCAACAATCGGCCATCGACCAAAAAGCCTATAGCTACTGGTCGGAGATCAAGCAATCCAACGAAATGGCTGGCTCTTTGTTTGACATTCAGCATTACCCTATCCGAGGAAATATTTACAATACGTCGGACGCCGAGGAGGTGGTTTTAGGGTATTTCGAGGTGCTATCGATACAGGATAAGCGAATCTTTATCTCAAGAAGAGATGTCAAAGATCTCAACTTTCCCGGGCCCTCGTGCTATAGTGTGTGGGATGGGCCGCCACCTGACCCACGGTTTTTACCCAGGCGCTGTACAGACTGCACCTACCATGGCGGCTCATTGAAGAAACCTGACTTTTGGCCTAACTAATACCTTAAAACAAAAAAATTGAAAATCACTGATACAATATCCTTTCAAAGAAAGCTATTTATTACCGGAAGAAATGCGCTATTGCTTGTGCTTTTAGGTAGCTGCGTTGAACAGTTCGACCCAAAAGTAATTGCCTACCAAAGCGTATTGGTAGTAGATGGTTACCTCTCCGATAAAGCTGAGCCTTACAGGATTACTTTGTCACGGTCGAGAGCCCTAAATAACGAAGACTTTCTTCCTGAGCTTGGTGCCAGTGTTTCAATCATAGGCAGCGAGGGCGAAACCTATCCACTAGTCGAAAGCGACTCTGGCCGATATGTGAGTAACCCCAACGAGTTTGTGGCTTTGACCGGGCAGAGTTACACACTTGACATTGTAACAACTAGTGGAAATCACTATCAGTCTGATCCTGTCACGGTAAAAGTTACACCTCCTATCGACAGCGTGTATTTCAAAACAGAGCGACGCATCAACGATGACGGCCTCGAAATGGACGGCATCAAAATATTGGTTGACGCCCATGACCCCACGGCGAGTACCAACTATTACCGCTACGAATGGAAGGAAACATACGAGATTTCGCTGGCGTACGCTGCACCGTGGGATTATGACTCCATGGCGCCCGACCCCAGGTTCCCAATAAAACCAATTGCGGTTTTTGCGGCAAATTGCTACAATTCCCGCCGCGGAAATTCCATTCTTACGGTGAGCACCGACCAGCTATCAGAAGACAAGGTAAGTGAGTTCGAGATTAACTATGTGAGCACGGCCGACTATAAGCTGCGAAAAAGATACAGCATACTCGTTGAGCAATTTGCACTGGATGAGGATGCATTCCACTACTGGTCCGAACTCCAAAAAAATTCCGAGAACCTCGGAACGCTATTTGATCCACTTCCCTATGAGCTCCGTGGAAACGTTAGAAATCTGGATGACCCTGACGAGGTCATAGTTGGTTATTTTGATGCGGCCCAGTCTTCGCAAATGAGGCTGTTTGTTGACGGAATTGAGTTAAGAGATTTATCGTTTCCGTCCACCGGCTGTCCAAACTCACTTGATACGGTGGCCCTTCAGGACATCCCTCTCAATTTGACACGGAATTACCTTATTTCCGTATTAGGGCCATACCCGGTTGAATATGTTCTTATGGCACCAAGGCGATGCGCCGATTGCAGAGTTTACGGATCGTTGGAGAAACCGGATTTTTGGTAACAGATGAATCACTTGAGGTATGGGCGACAAAAAATCCCTCATTCGTATCAATTACTTATTACTGCTACTACTTAGCAGCTGCATTGAAAAATTTGTACCCGAAATACCCGAAAGTGATGGCGAATTGGTGGTGGAGGGATACGTTACTGATCGACCCGAAGACTACGTCATCAGGCTAAGTCGCTCACGGGCAATTGACCTTAAAAAAAGTTTGCCAGAAACAGGAGCAACCGTCAAAATACTTGAGGGGGAAGCCATTGAACATCCGCTGACTGAAAGTGCAGACGGGGCCTATGTTAGCAAAGCAGGTGATTTTGTTGGCCAGGTTGGGTCAAAATACACGTTAGATATCGTTACGGCAGACGGCGTGCACTATCAGTCCAGCACCGAAAGAATGATCAAAACGCCTGCCATCGACAGTGTGTATTTTGAAAGAGAGGTAAGGTTCACTGATGTTGAAGATCTGTTAGTTGATGGAATAAAAATCCTGGTAGACACCCATGACCCCACTAATTCAACGAGGTATTACAAATGGGAGTGGAAAGAAGACTGGGAATACAAAGCAACCTACCCAAATTCTTATGGGTGGGTGCCAGGTGACCGTATAACAGACCCTGGCCACCCTGTTTTCAATCCATCACCCAATGTTTTCTGTTACATTACCAATTCGTCAAAGCAAGTGTTGATTGCTTCTACCAACACGCTTGAAAAGGATGTGCTAAGCAGGTTTGAAATAAAATACATTAATACGCTTGGGGGAGAGCTTGCTTCACTTTACAGCATTCTGGTGAAGCAGTACGCCATAACCGAAAACGCCTATAAATACTGGCGAGAGTTAAAAGGCCTCAGCGAAAGCCAGGGAACATTATTTGACAAGCAGCCATATGCACTGCCAGGCAACGTGGGCAACCTTAATGATCCCGAAGAAGTTGTTCTCGGCTACTTCGAGGCGCTTTCAGTCGATGAAGAAAGAATATTTATACGCCGTGAACAGCTGAAAGAATTGGACTTCCCCACCAACACCTGCTACTATGAAAAAATCGACTCGGTCAACTACTGGAGTGTTCAGGACTATCTCGACCAGGGATACCTGATATATGGAGTAGGTGGTTTTTTGGCATCATTTGTACACATGGTTCCCAGAGACTGCGCCGATTGCACCTATCATGGATCGCTCGAAAAACCGGATTACCTGCCATGAAGAATATGAAGGGCCTAAGCGCTCGCATTGTCAGATCCTTTGGACTCGGCCTACTTCTATTAGGCTGCGTGGAACCATTTGAGGCTGAAGTCGCCGACTTCCAAAGTGTGCTGGTGGTGGAAGGCAACATTTCCGACGCCAATGAGCCCTACGTGATCACCCTCAGCCGAACTGCCCCGTTAGATGCCAAAGGAGCAACGCCGGAAAGAAATGCTATCGTCCGGGTAATTGACGGGGAAGGAGCCTCCTTTACACTTACAGAGTTTACACCTGGCAAGTACCTCAGTAACCCATTGAATTTTGTTGGATGCGCCGGAAAAACCTACTTTTTAAGCGTTATCACATCATCCAATCAAAGGTATAAGTCCGAGATTGTCACTTTGAAGCCGTCGCCTCCTATCGACAGTATTTATTTTGAACGAGAGATACGCTTAACTGACGCCGGAGACAGCCTGGACGGGGTAAGAATTATGGTAGATGCACATGATCCACTTGGAACGTCCGTGTATTACAAATATTCATGGATAGAAACGTACGAAATACGACCGCACTATCCTTCCTTCTATGAATGGGATTTTTCGGTAACTCCAGCAGCCTTCGTTCGCCGCAATCCAGAAATTAATCTTTGTTTTAAAACCGACTCCTCCCGACAAGTGCTGATCACCAGCACGGCGAACCTAAAAGCAGACAGGGTAAGTGAATTCGAAGTGAATTATGTGAGCACTGTTTCGTTTCGGCTTAAATCACGTTATAGCATTCTTGTCCGGCAACAAACAATAAGTGAAAAGAGCTTCAGGTATTGGAGCGAGGTAAAAAAAACGTCCGAAAGCTTGGGAACACTCTTCGACCCTCAACCCTATCAGCTGACTGGCAACGTGCATAACGTTGACGACCCCGAAGAGCCGGTGCTTGGCTATTTTGATGCCAGTAGTGTTGCACAAAAACGAATTTTTATTGATCGAAAAAAAGACCTGCACGGCCTGACCTATCCTGGTGAACCGTGCATCAGTCAACTTAAAACCTTCTCGCCCCGGGAGGAAGGAGACGTGTTCAAAGACGAATTCAACCTGTTCATTCTGTGGGGCTATTTAATAGTTGATGGAGAAGGGGCCCTTTGGGCTCCTCCGGAATGTGCAGATTGCAGAGTGCATGGAGTACTTGAAAGACCAAGCTTCTGGCCTGACACTCCCTGATGAAATTATACTATAAAGTATCAACGGCTTTCGTTAATTTCCGCTTTTAATTAACCCAACCTGAAAATGAAAAAGCTACTTGCCCTGGCAATTGTCGTATTGTCTGCCGCACATTTTTCTTACGCCCAAAAGTGGACAGTAGATGATGTGGTCAATCAGGAGTCTCTTTCCGACGCAATTTTTTCTGACGACAACAACCTGGTGGCTTGGGTGAAACGCAGACCCGCTCCCGACAAAGACAGCTTCGTGTCCGACATTTATCTTACCCGGCTCAATAGTAAAGACAAAGACGGCAACTTCAAAACAGTGCAGCTTACCAGAGGCGACGAGTCAGAAAGCAATCCTGTATTTTCTGCCGATGGAGAAACCATCTACTTCCTTTCTTCTAAAGCCAAGGGCAAAAACCTGTGGGCGATGTCGCTACTTGGGGGAGAGGCCTACGTTGTCGACTCTTTTGACGTGTCTATTTCTCAGCTAAAAAGGCTGGACGCAAAAACCCTGATTTTTAAGGCAGAAGAAGGCAAGACGCTGTATGAAACAGAGATAGAAAAGAAAAAAGACAATGTGCAGGTAATTGAAGACTCTCTGCATGTGAAACCAAGCAGGTTATTCACGTTCGATACGGACAAGAAAAAGGTACAAAGGGTAACGGACAACCAGTTCCCCATCACCAGCTACGCCATTTCGCCCGATGGCAAATGGGCGGTAACCTCGCAAACCATGTCGCCTCATTATGGGGTGGATGGCAAGCCATCGCCCACACACCACCTTTGGAACCTCACTGACAAAACAAGCCAGCAAATACTTGCTTCTGGCTATCAAACACCCGGCAGCTTCCAGTTTGCCGCCGACAACAGCGGCTTCTATTTCACCAGTGTGCTTTCGTCGAACCCAGAGTGGCAGGGCGCTGGCATTGACCTGTTGCATTTTTATACGCTCTCGACCAATAGCGTTACGCAAGTCAACCTCGGCCACGACTGGGGTTTAGGTGCTGGCTACGATGTGGCCGGGCCTCTGGTGATAGGCTCACTGGCAAAAGGCGCTTACAATGGCCTGGCTTTTTACAGCAAAAACGGGAGCATCTGGAGCAAAGAAATCGTCAGTGCCGGAAATTACACTGACCACTTGAATGTAGTGGCAGCGGCCAAAAACGGTGCTAAGCTGCTCGTTGGATACTCAACAGCGTCCCTTCCCACCCAAATTCGGGTGGCGGAGGTTGTAAAAGGGAAGAAGGGAAATTCGCTGGCAGTTGGTCAGGAACTAGTTAAACTTAATACGCATCTGGAGAAAAAACCGATGACAAAATCGGAAGTGATTACGTGGACAGGCGCCCTGGACGAGGAAGTCACGGGCATTCTCTATTACCCAACCGGCTTCGAAGCCGGGAAGAAATACCCACTCATCGTGGCCATTCATGGTGGACCCTCGGGTGTGGACATGGATCGCTGGGCCGATCGCTGGGGGTACTACCCTCACCTGATGGCCG
>TARA_R110002012_G_scaffold5799_4_pt1 | contig 17036 bp, 6 predicted proteins | sample TARA_R110002012 | Tara Oceans TARA_R110002012 (sample SAMEA4396515) | marine metagenome | biome: Westerlies Biome; feature: [DCM] deep chlorophyll maximum layer (ENVO:01000326); material: water (ENVO:00002006), including particulate matter (ENVO:01000060) such as... | depth 40 m
AACAAAAAGAGAAGCAATTAAAGACGCTAAAGGTAATCTTAAAGCTGCTCGTAAGATGCAGGATGCAGGAATGAAGACTCCTTCAGCTGATCAGAAAGGCTTGAAGAAGTTGCCTACCCCTGTACGTAACAAGATGGGCTACAAGAGAGCTGGAGGTAAGAAAATGGGTTACGGCGGAAAGATGAAATACGGAATGGGCGGTAAGAAGAAAGCTCAGCTTGGCGGTATAATGGGAGCTATTGGTGGAGCTAAAGGAGCTCAAGGAGGATTTGGTAAGAAGCTAATGGGTGCTGCTAAAGGAGCACTTGGTGGTGGAATGCTTGGTAGAGCAGTTGGAGCTGTTAAAGGTGCCATGGGAGGCGGTGGTATCCAAGGTGCTATGCAAGGCTTTAAGGGCGGAGCATTTGGTAACTCTAATCCTATGGGAGGAGGACAAGAACAAGCTCAACCAGATGCAAGTGTACAAGCTAGAAGAGGAGGTCGAAAAGATCGTCGTTTAAAAAGAGCAGACAAAGCTCATGCTTCAGCAAAAGCAAAAGGTAAAAAGGTAGTTGGTACAAGAAAAGGTATGGGAGATCCTCGTATGTTAAATCAACCAACTGTAGATGTGTATGCGAGAGAAAAAAGAATTCGAGATAGAGTTGAGAAAACAGGTGAACGACAAGATCGTCGCAAGGAAAAAAAGGAAGCAAGAAAGAAAAACAGAAAAGGTATTTCATTACCTAGAATTAGGAGAACGCCTCGTCCACTGGTAGGAATAGGAGAGAAAAACATATTTGGAAACTACAAAAAAGTTAAGCGCAAAAAGCTTAGGTAAAATTAACGAATATGAAATATCCCAAACTCGACTATAAATCTGGCGGTGCCAAAAAGGATGCTTGCTATCATAAAGTAAAAGCGTCTGCCAAAGTATGGCCTTCAGCTTACGCTTCTGGTAGACTTGTAAAGTGTCGTAAAGTTGGTGCCTCTAACTACGGTAAAAGTAAATAAGTGCATACACTTAAGAACATTTATAAAGACTACAAAGAACATGTTGAAGACCCCATAGAGTCTAGTTTATTCAAACAGCTCTGTGAGGAATTCAACATGTTAGTAGTTGAAGAAATGTTGGAAGGCAGAGAGTTTAAAATGGGAAACAATCTTTCGTCTGTATCTATACACAGAATAGAAAGAAATCCTACAAAGCCCACTATTGATTGGTGGGAAAGTAATAAGTACAAACAAGAGCTTATAGCTCAAGGTGAGGACTTATATAACGTTGAGACTGGAAAAGGATCTAAGTGGTTTATTTACTACACAGATCCTTGGTACTGTAAGTACTACTGGCAGAAGTCTAAGTGTAGAATACCTAATAAGACTGCCTATAGGTTTACCCCCACCAGAGGCATAAAGGGGAACAAAGAGAAGCTAACCAAGCTGCTCAAAGAAGATGAGCTAGCATACCTAAGATTTAAGAAGCATGGCAATATATAAAACAACATCCGCACAAGTAATACTAAGAAAGGTTATGCGTGACCTCAATCCTGAGGGCGCTGACTGGCTTGATGACGGAATAGAGTGGATTGGTGAAGCTCTTGAACATATAGGGGCTAGTGCACAGCTAGAGTCTAGAACGTGTATAGTTGACATTAAGGACCATAAAGGGCCTTTGCCTGCAGATCTATACTACATTAATCAGGTGTCTATAAATGAGTCACAAGATGCTGTTAGTGTGTCTAGTCAGATAAATCAAGTCAATAAAGATATTCAAGATCTGTCTAGCACGTACAAGTTTAGTAAGGAGTTTATCTCTGCTACACTTAATAAGCTTGCAGATGGTACTATAAGTAGCTCATTGGCTAAGGCGACTTTGGTTGATCTCGATACGTTGAATAAGACAGGAGACCAAACGCTTAACAAGTTGTTGGCAAACTCCTACGTGTTGTACAATCAATACATGTCTCCCAGCACAGGTAACCTACAGCCACTTAGATATTGCACAGGTACTTTCCCAGAAGCAATACACTGTGAAGACTGTACACAGAATTACCATGCGTCATCAGAGTGTTACTTGGTAGAAGCAGATAGAATCAAGACTTCATTTGCAGAGGGTAAAGTATGTCTGTCTTACAAGGCTATGCCTACAGACGCAGATTGCTTCCCGCTAGTGCCAGACGACATTAGCTACAAAGAAGCTATGTTCTGGTACATATACAAGAAGATGTTACTTGGAGGTATGCAGACTACTAATGGTATTGCATATGACTTTGCTGACAACAAGTGGAAGTACTACTGCACACAAGCACGTAATGCAGCTGTGTACCCAGACATTGAAAGAATGGAGAACTGGATGAATCAATGGGTTAGGCTTGTACCCAATATCAATAGATACGCAAATGGGTTTGAGAATCTTGCAGAAAGAGAAAGTCTTGACAGAGCTCCAAACTTTGCTACTATGAACACAAAGACTGACATCCTATGAAGAAGTTTGTAAAAGGAATGCATAAAGACTCGGGTAGAGTCGATCAGCCGCCCAATACTTACAGGGATGCATTGAATGCAAACTTGTACTATACTAAGGGAGCTGTTACCAATGAAGAAGGTAATAGCATGATTGGGGGAGTGGGTATGGACGTAATTGGTTCTATCACCCTATTGGATAACCAAGTACTCCTTTTTGCTCTAGTAGATGATGTGTCTACTATTATTTTGGTATTTACAAAACGTAATGTTATGCAGGTCCTATACAGGAACGCTGCAATGAACTTCCAAAAAGAGTACCCCATAACAGGAGAGTTTCGTGTAGATGCCAAGAACGATACTATAGTATACTTCACAGACAACTACCATGTACAACCAGAACCTCCTGTTGTTCAAAGTATTGCATCTGGTCCTACGTTTAATCCTCCTAGAGCATTTAATGTTAGTAGGCAGGTAGATCACATAGAGACTCAAGGCAATAGTGAAATTCTGTACGATGCAGATTTTAGTTTTGATGTAAACAAGTTGAATGTATTTCCTGAAGTTGGGAGACATTCTATTATAAGTAGGGTAAATATAAAAGCAGGTGGTGCGTTGCCCACAGGGGCATATCAACTAGCACTGGCTTACTCAGATGAAAACTTCCTAGAAACTGACTACTTTGTAGTATCTAATGCAGTGTACATAATTCCCCAGTTTGAGGAAGCGTTGCCTGTAGACTCCGTTACAGGAGCACCTGCTGGTACACCTACCAATAAATCTATTGTATTTGATGTACAGTGTTTTACAAATAACAACTATACATTTCTACAACCTGCAATCATAAAGACTGTTGGAGGATCTACTACTGCCGTAAAGTTAGAAAGGACTAAGAGACTTACTGCAAATGGTGGTGTAATACAGGTAAGCTATACAGGACTAGAAGATGCAACTCCTGCTGCAGTAGAGGACATCTTGATAGATAAGGTAAAGTATGATACAGCTAAATCATTATCGCAGCTAGACAATAGACTATACCTAGCTAACCTACGTAGCCGTAAGGATATAGGATATCAAAGGTTTGCCAATGAGATTAAGATTGAGCCTATCCAAAAAGCCGTACTTAAGTTTGACAACCGAGTTTTTAACATAAACTCTCTAAACCAGGGATATGCAGCTATGCTTCAAGCTTTTGGTAAAACCATTGGTCAAACTTATGCAAGAAAACAATCTTTCACTATAGAAACATACAACGACGGACAAAGACAAGATGCTAGTGTAGTTGAAGGAGTTATACGACGAACGTTCTTTGAGCAACTAAGAGAGCACCTTGTTCACCAAAGTAGTAATGCCCTCTTAGGAACCTCAGCTGATTTTATAGCAGATTCAGGCTCTTTTCAAGATGACTACAACCTTGGGGGTAAAGTTTCTAGGGGGCATAAAAACTATAGACTAAATTGGAAACACAAGTCTTATAGAAGAGGGGAGGTATATGCCTTTTACATCTCGTTTATACTCAAAGATGGGTCTGAGACATTCGCTTACCACATACCTGGTAGAGCTCCAGTGTGTCCAGACTTTGGTGCTAGAGTTTCTGGACGAGCGGATCTTGATACTGAGATATGCGAAGACGCTACAATAAATAACAATGCTCAGCAATGGCAACGAATAGAGGCAGCATTTGAAGGAGCATATCCTTCTGAACTTGCAGGTATATATGGTCCTGGAGTTAAGGTGTATCAATTTGCAGACACATCCTTATCTCCATTGGTGCAAACATTGTCAGGAGGTAAGATGGGGTATTGGGAGAACGAAAATGAAAAGTACCCGTTTAATCTTGACTTTAAAAATAAATCTGTTTTTTATTCAGAAGGGGTTTCTACCAGTGGAAGTGAGACAAGTGCGACAGAGGATCTTAGAGGTCAAAATGTTAGACACCATAAAATGCCATCTAATCTAGGTGAGTTTAGTTTTGTGGAGACTGCAGATGAAATGACTGACGGGAGTGGTTATAATAGTTTTAAAGGCAATCAAGATTTAATTGATAACCCACTAGAAGATGGGGGGTCAGATCTAGAAAAACCCGGCTTGCAGGCTGATTATCGAACTAGGGACATAGTCAACAGAGATAAGGCTAGAATTCTAGGTGTAAGGTTAGATAATATTCGTATACCAAAAACCATACTATCTCAAGTTAGGGGGTATAAGGTGTACTACGCTAAGAGAAAACAAGAGGATAAGACTATACTCGGACAAAGTATGGCTATTCCTGCTCAACCTAGATATGCATCTGTAGATGTACAAAGTAGGTTGATTGCTAAGCAAGGCCCTTATAAGAATGGGTTTTACTTGTATGGAGGGCTGACTCATACAGATGACAACCATATGTCTGTCTATAGCTCTGCAAAAGAATACAGGGATAATCTAGCTGGTTCACCCTCAGAAGGTTTATATGTTGGTGACCCCGTGTTTACATTTCACGATTTCCAACTACTAAGAGACAAACCAGACCTTACAGCAGCTACACACATAACGTGTCAGTATGCTACTTTCTATAGAGCGTTTCAAGGAGGGCCAGGCGTTTATGCTAAGACTGCAGACTTAGATGGATCAAATGGTTTGTTTGCCCCAATGACATCTAGCGATAATCTGTATGACTCAGGAGGACAGTTTGGAACTGCTGCTAGGGTTACAGTTTTCCCGTCACTGGGTTGGATACATCCAGATCTTGGTAATACTACTAATTTTAATAAGGATGGACAAATCTATGATATTACAGATGTAGTTATAGATAAAACCGAGGATGTAACAAATCCTTATGGATTTGCAAGTAGTACAGCAGCCGATGACGCTGACGGGGGCAAGAGAAGAAGAGGAATGCAACGACCAATAGCGGACAATGCAGAAGATATAAAGGCTAGTGAATTTATGGTTAGAGCTTTTAAAGGCCAAGTCAACGTAGCTGCTGGATATCTGCCTCCGGGAGTTGCTATGGGAGCTCCTTCTGTTATAAAAGGAGGTAGCACTAAAGGTTCTGCATTTGGGGATGGTGCTTCTTCTTTTTCTTTTACTTCAGTGAGAGGAAATTGGACATGGAGTGGAGGTGAATATCAACGTGAAAACTTCTGGATGTATGCAATTGATCCAGGCAGTAAAAAATACGTACGTGGTAAAGTAAACAACTCAGTCCCAGACTCTTCTTCTTTCCAAGGAGCTTCTATCCTTTATAACAGAGGAGGAGAATCTTCATTAGCTATTGGATTGGTTAGTGGGTTGCCTCACCTTAAAGGTGTACGTGCATCCATATCCAATACAGACGGGGGTGATTATGGGTTCTTGATGGGTATGAACCAAAGTAGTTGGGAGAATCTCTCAAAAGACATAGTACAATGGAGTGATGATAATCACTATTTATTCCCAGATGCCCCTAAAATACCTACAACAACAATACCTTCTCATATCTTTGCACAAGCAAATCGAGTAGATGACTTCCCGAATACTCTTAATGTAGCAACAGCTGCTGAGTTTAGAGGACTTAGGTATGGACTGGAGCCTAATAACCAATTCCACGGCCTGCCTATGTCTTGGATGGTTAACATCAATGCAATAAAAACAGATGTATTTAACCCACTAGATAGGCAAGAGTTGGTGTGGACAGGATACTACAAAGAAATAGAAGATGTAGATCTAGATACTGGTATAGTAACTGATTTAGATTCTAATGACATGTCAGCTCCAGACACTAATAACTACTATGATGGTACAGCCACTAGTGGATTTGTCTTTGGGGGTGATACATTTATAACTAGGTATGGATTTAGAACTACTTCTCAAAGCTATGGTCATACCTTCTTTAGGGGATCTACAGGTCTAGGAGACCCAGGTTCAACTCATAGTGGTGACTTTGGTGATCTTACAACTAGTGGAAGTGGTGGTATTAAAAATAAGAATGCTTTCCATCTAGCAGAAGGAACTAGAAGAAGATTCCAGGGAGATATTCCTAATGAAAGAAATGCCGCAAACGCAGTTACAAAGTGGGGTAAAACCAACGACATGCAGGTGTGGTTTGGGGGAGGATCGAATGCTGATCTAAATGTAGTAGATGGGGCAGGTGAAAGATCTACAGCTACTCAGTCTTTGCTGGGCAACAGCGATAACTTTGTACAGGGAACAGTAGATCCAGTAAGTACAATCTTTTCATTCCTTTGTGAGTCTGATATAAACATTGGATTTAGACACGGGGAAGACAAGGAGAAAGGTGTGGATGTTAAATACTTTGACAGGGATACAGCAAGTGAAGTTCTTTTTGACCCACCTACTAATGATCATACAGAGCAAGACAAGCTGTTGTACAATGATGATTACTCTCTCCTAAATGAAAAGAAAGTAGCTAGAGCTTATCCTAAGAGGAAGCCTGGAGATGAAAACATATACGAGTTTGCTACAAGAGTAATAAGATCTAAGCCTACTGGGCTGTTCATTGGAGATAAGTATAGAGAGTTCTTGGCAAATGACTTCAGAGATATACCTAAGAACAGAGGAGATATCTGGGATATATACACGCAGAATGGTCAGTTGATTCTTCACACAGAACGATCTCTGTTTATGACAAGAGGTAAAGAAGAGTTGCAGATTAGTGCTGCTACAGCATTTGTGGGTAGCGGTAATATCTTTACGCAAGATCCAGGAGAAGCTCTAGAAACAGCTCTTGGGCATGGTGGAACTAAATCTATCTTGTCTGGTATTAGCACTCCATTTGGTAGGTTCTGGGTCTCTCAAAGAGACTTTAAATGTTACATGTTCCAAGGAGGAGTTAAGGAGATATCTATGGGAATGGAGTCTTGGTTCAGGGAAAACATGCCTTACCAAGTAGAGCAGTATGGAATTAATCTAGAGGACACTAACATACAGCTAGATGCACCAACCTCTGATACCCCGTTTGGATTTACTTCAGGCTATGACCCTAAGTACAAACGAATCCTTGTGACTAAGAAGGAGATGTTGCCTACAGATTTATTCTTGTCCTATGTTAGTGATGGTCTTGTACAAACTGTTAGACCAGATAAAGAGTTTTTGCAGGAGAACTTTACAGCTGCGGATGTTATTTACCAAGGAGTTCTAGTATTTGTAATATACGACTCTGCTGGTAATCCTGTTGACATTGCATCTTTTGATAACTCAGATTACTTTGTTCCTGGAGGATGGACACTGTCTTATTACCCCGAACTAGAAACTTGGGGCAGTAGACACAGTTACTTGCCTAAGATGTATGCAAGTACTCCAGAAAACTTCTACAGCTTTAATGATACAACAATGTGGGAGCATAGCAACAATGCAGCTCCTGGTAGTTTCTACGGAACAACATACCCATTCGAGTTTGAATTTATAGACAACTCTGCCGCAGCTAACTCCAAAGTGTTTAGTAGTATTGCATACTGGGCAGATGTAGTAAAGAAAGATGGTACGTATGTAACAGAATATGAAACAAGAACTATACCTGGTTTCACATCCTTTTATACGTACAACAGTACTCAGATATCAAGTACTAAAACAAATATTAATTATTTGAGTAATGCCAGACTTGTAGATAAATTTTGGTATATTAACTCATTCAGAGATTTCTCTAGAACAGCAGCTGTTACGAACAGCTACATAAACACAGGGACTCCCAACGTGGTTGGCCAGATAACTCAAGAAATAGTAACTACTTCTGAGACTGAGCCTATGTTTACATCTGAAGGAGTAGTGAATAGTGCGTACGTAGACACTGAAAAACTATGGCACGAAAGACGACGTTTTGTTGATCACTACCTAGGTGTAAGACTTAGTAACGACAACTCTAGCACAAATTTGTTATATTTGTATGCTGCGGGTACCAAGTTCCGACAATCATTACGATAATGGCAAATAAAAAGTGGATACAAAAAGCTAACAAGCAAATGAAAAAGAAAGGAACTGTTGGTGCTTTTACAGAATACTGTGGAGGTAGAGTAACTCAACGCTGTATTGATAAAGCTAAAGCCAGTGAAGATCCTAAGCTAGTTAGGCAAGCTGTATTTGCTGAGAATATGAGAGGTCTCGGGAGCAAAAAGAAAGCTCAAGACGGGTTACTTCAGACACCAGGTATACAACCAGCTGCTATTGAGCAAAATCTACAGGTGCCTCAATTACAAGTACCGGGAGCTAGTGTAGCAGATGCAGTTACAGGAGGAGGATTGAATGTAGGGGGTATGCTCCAAGGTGCAGGTATGTCGCTTGCAGGTAAAGGACAAGACTTACTTAAAGGTCTAAAGGGTGGTAAGATAGGTGTATCTGCAGCTACAGATCTTTTAGCTAAAGGTGCTACAGCACTTATAAATAAAAAGTCTGGTACAGCTGATGATGATCTTAGAAACGATAAAACAGAACGTACAGGAGCAGCTGTAGGCGGAGCTATCAAGGGCGCAGGTAAAGGCTTTGATCTAGGTAACAAGATTATTCCAGGACTTGGTGGTGTTATAGGCGGTGCTGTTGGTGCAATAGGCGGTGCTTTTAAAGGCAAGAAAGGGGCAGAAAAAGATAGACTAGCAGCTGTGGCTAACATGAGAGAGCAACAAGCTGGACAATATGGGGACATACTAAAAGCCAATGCAGCTTTTACTGCTAGAGCAGGTGGTATGAAGCTACCTGGTGGTCAAGTAGTACCACTTCCTGACGGAGGTAAACATTACATTGGTAAGAAGCATGAGTCAGGAGGAATCGATCTTAAGAAAGACAACATAGAGGTAGAAGGGGGTGAGACAGAACGACCAATTGTTGCTAGAGACGGCAAGACTATTGACTACATTTTCAGTGAACACCACAAGGTTAACAAGAAGATGCAAGCTAAGTATGGTGTAGGGGCTAATACATCATACGCGGACATACATAGAAAGATGGAAGAGGGGGGTATGGTTGCAAACTATCAAGAACTAGCCAAAGATCAAGAAGACGATATGAAGAAAAAAGGTAAAAACCAATACGGTCCTAGAGGCTCTCAGTATATTGCAAGACGTGGTGGAGTCAAACGTAGAAAGGCTCAAGATGGAAATGGTCCTTGGGGTGGATATAATTCTAGGTTTGAAATGATGCAAGCTCAGAAGAAAGAAAAAGAAAAAGAAACAACCAAAGGTACTAAGAAGGATAGCACTAAAGGTAATATGAATACTAGAGGTAATTTTAGGTACTCCACAACAAGTGATGTAGTTATGGACCCCAGTGTTCGTGTAGGATCTAATGCCCCAGATGAGGCAATGATGAAGGCATATGCAGACACTATAAAAAAAGAGGAAGCTCAATACGGGGAGGATAAATACGGTATGACTGAAGCAGAAAGAAAAGCATATGATAGAAAATACACCTCATCTACTGGTCCTACTGCAGGAAAAACTGATTGGACATTTAATGAAGCTTATTCCCATGCTCGTTCTGCGGGTAAAAAAACATTTGAAATGTTGGAGAATGGAAAGTGGGTTACATATTCTACTCGACGTGCGGATGAAACTATAGATCAATTTAATAAGTCTTTTACATTAGGTACTGCAGAACAAGAAGCATCGAACCAAGCTCGTACAGGAAGAGAACGTATTTCATATGGACCAAGTGATCCTTTTAAAAATGTAAAAAGAAGTGGTGGACTTAGGGGAAACATTGCAAAGCTAAAGGCACAGTCAAGCATAAGTCCAGAGATGTTAGCTGCTATGCAAAAAGCAGGAATTAATCCAGGTGCTATGAATGTAGGACCTGGCATAGATACCTCTAAAATACCTAAGAAGGATGACAAGCTGACTAGCATGACTGATGCAGAGATGAAAAAGAACGAGGCTGCTCAGAAGAAAAGAAAGACAGATGAGAATATAGCGAAGGCTAAGACTAAGGCTACGAAAGTTGCAAACTATGTTAAAGATAACCCATTAGATGCTGCTCAAGTAGCATTGGGAGGTGTAGCAATGGGTGCAGATGCTATTCCTATAGTAGGCACTGCAGTTAGTGCAGGAGCAGATTTAATTAACGCAGGTATTAGTGGGGGTAGATCTGTATACTATGGCCTTAAAGGAGACAAAGCCAATGCGGGGTTGTATGGAGGACTTGCAGCTATGGATCTCGCAGCTGCCGCTCCAGGAGTAGGCAATGCAGCAGGGGCTAGTAAAATAGGAACTCTGCTTTCCAAAGCTACAGCGCATGGAACAAAAGGTGGTAAAATTGCTCACAGAGCCCATCAGGGGGCAGAGTTAGCAACAAAGGTAAAAGGCGCTAAACTTGCTGCTGATGCAGCAACTCAGGCTAGATATGGTGGTACTAAGATGAAAGCACAATCTGCTGAGACTAATGCATTAACATTTAATAATCCTATTACCGGTTTGTCTACTAGTGGTTTAACTGTAGGCTCTCCTGATATAGGGGGTGGACTTAGTACCAAAGCTCCAGCAGCATCGGCAGCAGCACCAGAAGAACAACCAGTATCTGAAACTAACGCAGCTGCAGAGGCTAATACAACACCTCCTACAACTGCAAGTTCAACTAAGCCTAAGTTTGATGTGTTTGCTAATGCAGAGGAGGGTAATGCATTTAGACAGTGGCTGAACACCAATATGCCAGAGGATGCACAGAGACTTGATCTTGACGCAGAAGGTTCACATAACAATGCATATATTAGAAGAGCATGGGGGGAGTTTGGTGATGACTTTGAAGTAGCTAAAGCTGATGAGGAGACGGACGAGCAGCAGTTCCAAGAGGGACAGGCAGCAGTAGATGCAATTGCAGAGGAGGCTAAGACTGAGACTACTACTGATACTGAGGAAGAGAAAACAGATGAGGTTGTAGATGCAGTAAAAGCTAATACGCCAGGTGATAGTGAATCAACTGTTGAGGAAACTACTGCACTAAAGCAAAGCCTAAGAGACCTTAAGAAAGCTAACAGAGCTGTACCACCTGAAGCACTAGCTGCTATGGCAGCACAAGCAGTAGCTCCTATCTATGCTCTTACCAATAAGCCACCTAGAGTTGGTGGGTACGCACCACAATCTTATCAAGCACCTAAGCTTGGACGGGTAAGTGGTGAAGCAGATAAAGATAGAGTCGATCAAAATATGTCTGCACTCTTGGCTAGTATGGAAGGACAGGCAATGGGACCTGCTGCAGCAGCAAACTATGCCAATCTTTTGAGTCAAGCTCAGCAACAGAAAGGCCAAATCGATCAAAGGACTAGGCAAGCTAACCTGCAGCTAGGAGCAAGAGAAGCACAGATGCAGACTCAGGCATCACAGTTCAACATAGCACAGAACCAACGAGCACAGGAGTACATGAGAAACCTTGCTCTGATGCAAAACCAAGAAGAGTTTGCAAATAAGTTTGGTGCACTGCAAGCTATGGGACAAGGCATTGCAGGCTCACTCGGTGATGTTATGAAGTACAAGTCTGATCAAAAAGTTGCCAAAACAAATGTAGCTAATACCCTAGACAAAGAAGGTAAAGATGCTCTTGAACGTGCAAACATTGCAGCTATAGAAAAGCGTAGAGAGATGCAGGAAGAGCTAAACAATGCTAACGCTAAAGCACGACAGGCTAGGGACGATCAAAAAGCGTCAGACAAAGCAGATAAAAAAAATAAAAAAGCCCTAGACAAGGCAAAGAAAGCTGGTTATGATACTGTAGAAGAATATGAAGCCGCTCAGGCAGAAGCTGCAGCTCAGAAGGCAGCAGCTAAGCAAGCATTGAGAGATGCAAGAAAATCAAGACACGGAGGCTACACTCGTAGAAGAGGTGGAATCAGAAGAATAAAAAGATAATGCCGTTAAATTTCAATCCATACCAAAGCACGTACGTCGATCCAGGATCTGTAAAGATATCCGAGACGTTGAGAACTAGATTCGCAGACAACTTCAGTGCTGATGATGAGTTCTCTGAATCAATATCTAGCATGATAGCATTGACCCCTGACGAAGGAGCCAAGGCTTTACTAGAAGACAAGTATAGAGCTATACTAGATGAACGTGCGGACAAGGGTGACTATGAAAACATGGGCATGCAGATAGTTAGAGACGCACGTAAGTTTAAAACTGAGTACGACCCTATTAAACAGCAAGCTGCAGCAAGGGCTGATATAGCAAAAAATCTCAAAGCTCGTAGAGATAAAGGGGATCTTACTGCAGGTATGTACGATGATGCTATGAGAGAGATGGATGCTGACTATGCAGCTACTGGTGGTGTAGCAAATCAAGGCTCATACAATGAAAGACAGGTATCTAAGTTTGTTAACGTAAACGAGAGAATCTTTGAGCGTATCAAGAAGCTTGACAAAGATGCTGTTGGTGGGTTTGAAGTAAACTACCTTAACCTGTCTCCCCAAGAGATAGCAGCAAGAGGTGGTGCAGGTCAGCTTGGTGTAGGCTATGATCCAGAAGCTACGTACACATACAAGACCAAAGAAGGCATTACTAAGTATGTGCCACCCGAAGATATACAAGCAGCATTCAACTCTATCATGGACGAGCCTGACGTAAGAGAGTTCATGCTACAAGACGCTAGGTACAGCGTCAATAGAATGGATGACAAGAGAGCAACGGAAGTAGCTACTAACTTTGCTGCTAAGTTTAGAAAGGAAGCTGACGAAACTGAGGATGAGACTAGGAAGAAAGATCTTAATGAAAGAGCTGCTAAAATGGAAGCAGAGCTAAACAACCCTGAGGGGGCTGATATAGCAGCTATTAGAGGTATGGCTCAAGAAGCTACATACTACGATAACCAAACTCCAATGCTGAAAACAGCTATGGCAATCCCAGGAGTTGAGCAAACAGGTGGTAGTAGACTACTTGATTACGATGATGCATGGTTAGCACTAAACAAAGACAATGGTGTATTGCCTCTTAGCGCCGGTGTAACAGGAGCGTTGCAATCAAATGCTGCGATATCAGGTACTACTTTAAATGATAAACAAGCGTATACAACTAAGCAGAAAGGTATATTAAATGACATGCAACAGCCTGATTACTACGAAAAAACCCTACCTGGGATAACGTTTGATCAGCTCAGCGAAATGACTGAAGCGCAGTTTAGTGCGATGAGAGGTGGAGCTACACCGGCAGAACTTGCTATATTTAAACAGCAAAAAAATCATCAACTAGAAGTGATGGGTGAGATAGCTGCTATGGATAAGTTGATGGGAGAAGCAGCATCAGCTACAGGACAAACTACAGAAATGAGACTATCTGCCGTAGAAGAACTGCCCGGAGCTACTTCTGTAATTGATCAAGTTATGGAAGCTATACCTGGCGCAAGCAGAGAAGATGCTCTTGGTATGATAATGAGATTGCATCAATATGACACTGATATGCAGTTACATGGAAGCCTCTTGCTCGATGTAATGAATCCTGCATCAAGCGATGTGCCTATAGACCCTGCTATAAGAGAGAAGCTATATGAAGTTCTTGATTTCACACAACCTGTTGCAAATGGTCAGTACCTAAAGCCTCTAATGAATGATATGCAAGGAGTTCTTAAAGTGTCCGACGAAAAGATTAATGGGTACATGAATGAAGTAAGCACGAGAACGTTTACTCCTACTGTGTACACAAACGTTCCAGGTATGACTAAGCAGGGTAGAGCAGAAGTTGACAGAGTATACAAAGGTGTAAATCCTGCTGCTAGAGGAGATGCATTTGTTTCCCCAACTACAGGAGAAATGGTAGCATTTGACCAATGGCTAGCACACTCTTTGGGAGGTGACTATATAGGCAAAGACGGCAAGCCTACAGAAGAGGCTACAGCGTTAATGCAAGGTGCTACACAAACAGGAAATGTAATGTACAATCCTGCTAATGTTGGTAATGGTGGGGGTACATTAGCTATAAGCTACACGATTGGAACAGGAGAGGAGAAGAAAACAGTAGAAGCGCAGATACCTTTTAGTCACGTAAAGGTTCCAGCTGTACAGGAATATGCCTCTGGCACTTCTTATCAGTTCCTAAGACAAGCCTCTATGCAGAGAAACCACGGTATAGAAAGTCCAATAGTAACTGTCCTTACCGAAGAAGGAGTAAGAGAGAAGTATAGAATAGATTATTCTGATTTGTCTAATCCTGTTGTTATACCTTTGCAGGGGCCCAAAGAAAATATTCCAATGAGTCTAGAAACATCAATGGCCACTGACGGCTTTATTGCCGATCTAGCAAAATCTGGAGATAGAATAGTAGCAAACTAATGGCTGAAGAAACTACAACACAAGAAACTCAGACTCCACAGCCTGAGGAAGGTACCTTGCCAACTAACCCAGTAACAGGCAGAGCTATAACCCAAGACGATGCAGGAAACGCTTTGCGCAATCCTGTAACAGGAAGGCTTATGAATAAAAGGTCCGGCTCTAGTTTAGGTGTAGATATAGGTTTACAGAAAAATGTAAAGCTTAGAGACCCGCTAGCGGCTTACGGAAAGTACGGAGTTACTTTGTCGCCGTATCTAGACTTAGAAGAAGAAAGAGCTAAGAGACAAAGCACGGGGGAGAAGTGGGGTAGAGGTCTTACAAAAGCGCTTGTAACTACTGGAGGTGCAGTTGTAGAAAACACACTCGGCATGATCGTGGGTATAGGAGAGGCTGCCGTTAATTGGGATGGTACTAAATTCTTTGATAACTCTGTAGGTAGACAAATTGACAAAGTCAATAACTACATGCAAGAGGTTATGCCTAACTACTACACACAGGCAGAGCAAAATGCACAAGGTCTTAATGCACTCGGGTATGCAAACTTCTGGGGAGATAAAGCAGCTAACGGTCTAGGATACTCCCTGGGTTCTATTGCTACTATATATCTGACTGGTGGTACAGGGCTTATAGGTGGGGCAGGCAAAGGACTTAAGATGGCAGGAAAAGCAGCAGGTCTAGGTAGATACTCAAAAGCAGCATTGGCTGCAGCTAGAGCAGTAGATACAGGAGCTGATGTAGCAAATGCTGTAAGTAAAGGTGCAAAGATTAGTAGTGGGCTTAAGTCAGCCGCTAAAGCAGCGGACATTGGTATGATGATGTCTTGGGCAGAGTCTTCTGTAGAAGCTCGTGAGACTATGAACAGTGTAGCGGATACGTATATTGCAGAGTATGCAGCATCTAAGGGTATAAGCCCAGAAGCTGTACCAGAAAGTGTTAAAAGGGGTTTTAGGGCTGAGGCTGCAAGTGCAGGTAATGCAACATTTGGTATGAACTTGGCAGTATTGTCAGCTACAAACCTTGTGACATTTGGACAACATCTATTCCCTAAGTTTATACCAAGAAGTAAAGGACCTCTTGCTAGAGTGGGACTTGATAAAGCTGCAGGTAAAGCTGTGGACAAACTAGCCAAAGATCCTAGATGGTTGAACATAGCTAAGAAATACATAGCTCCTTCTATTGAAGGTGGTGTATCTGAGGGATTCCAAGAAGCTACACAGTTTGCAATATCAGAAGCTGCAACTCTTAGAGCTACAAACCCAGAGTTTGCTAATGACTGGTTTAAGGCAATCAGCAAAGGCTATGGAGATGCGTACAATACCAAAGAAGGTTTTGACAATACGCTAGTAGGTGTTGTGGTCGGTATGCTTACTGGAGGTCTAGGTAGTGTGCAAACTGCTATAAACAAAGGACAAACCGCAGAAGACCAGCAGGTAAACAAAGCTGTTGAGATGATCAACAACAGTCCTCTCATGCAGAAAATGATTGAGAGAGGACAGCATGCTAATGAAATAGCAGGTCACGTAGCAGATATGAATGCCGCTCTACAAACTAGAGCAAGGGACGAGAAAGGTAGATTTACAGGCAGACCAGGTAAGCATAAGGCTTATGCTGATGCGCAGTTTAAAGCACTCAGAGCGGAAGCTCTTATGCATGCAGAGATGGGTACTATGGATGTATTCCTTGAGCGCTTGGAGATGGAGAAGGAAAAGACTGAGGAGCAGTTTATCCAAGACAATCTTGGTGAGGGAGAATCTCTCATGGGACAAGATAAGAATGACTTGGTTGATGCCTTGAAGAAAAAAGCAGAAGACCTTCAGACACTCCACGATAATATAGAGTCTAAGTTCCCAGCTACTGAACGCACAGAGGGAGCAGCAAGACTGTTCATGAGCAAAGAGCAAAAGAGAGAAGAAGCAGAGATTATTGCTGATGAGACTTTTTACAAAAGAATGTTGTTTAACAACACATCCAGTCTTAAGAACATAGATGGTAGAATAGATAATCTTGTTGCAGAAATAAATAAAGCTGATCCTGAAGCTGGTATTACTGCAGCTAGTGTGCGTGAAGCTATACAAACTGTAGAGGGCACATTAGACGTAGAAGACAGATCATTGCCAGTGGAGTCGCCTATACTAGATGAACAGACTAGAGAAAAGCTAAATGATGCTCTACAGAGAGTAACAGTTAATGAAGGAGGTGTTGCTGCTCAAGAGCTTAAGGAGAAGATGGATGACTTGATCCTGCTCGCTAGCGACAGAAAGAAAGCAGTAGGAGCTCTTAATAATCTTAGTGCAGTTCCTGAAATGAGGGAGGCGTATCTGCAAAGACAAAAAGCTAGAGCGGAAAAAGCAAAGCAAGACAAGGTAGACCAAGCTATTAG
>TARA_R110002012_G_scaffold112926_3_pt1 | contig 17021 bp, 14 predicted proteins | sample TARA_R110002012 | Tara Oceans TARA_R110002012 (sample SAMEA4396515) | marine metagenome | biome: Westerlies Biome; feature: [DCM] deep chlorophyll maximum layer (ENVO:01000326); material: water (ENVO:00002006), including particulate matter (ENVO:01000060) such as... | depth 40 m
ACGCCAAAAAGGGATGCTCAGGCGATTGGGTGGCGTACGCTTTGATACTATTCGTGCCAAGTTGGTGGGCATGATTGTGGTCGCAGGTGTGCTGCTCTTAATTAGCGGTGGCGTAGGGTTGTATGGCTTAAACACCTCCGGGGAACGTCTTGGACAACTCTATAATGATGGTTTGCGCGACGTTATTCGCTTACAGCAAATTGATCAGAATATTGCCCAAACCCGCCAAGCGATGATTGAGCCGGAACGCATGGAGTTGATGGAAAAACGCTTTGAAATGGGGGCAAGCATCGACGAGAGTGCCGCCGCGGTCGCTGCGCTATGGCAGGCGTACTACGCTCGTCCCGTCAATGATACCGAGCTAGCCACCGAGTTTGATCAGCGGCTACAGGCATTTCTGCAAAACGGCATGGGGCAAGCTGCCGCTGTTTTGCAAGCGGAAGAAGCTTACCAGGCGTTTACCGGCCTGGAGGCGGTGATCAGCGTCATGACCGAAGAGGGGCGAACCCTTGCAGGCATGGTTAACCAACTGATCGCCCAGAAGCAACAAATGGCTAACGTGATGGCCAATGATGCAGAGCAAGAGCAAACCGCGATGTTTGCCGTTCAGGCCGCGGTGCTGGGGATTGGCTTACTACTATTAGTGATGATTGGCCTTTTTACCTTACGCGCAATTGTCCGCCCCTTAAACAGTGCTTCACGTTTTACGCTGCAAATTGCCGGCGGTAACTTGGCTGCTCAGGTTCCTCCTGCGCGGCGCGACGAAGTCGGCCAGTTGATGGACTCGCTTAACACGATGCGTAAAAGCCTTAGCAGCATCATTGCCGATGTAAAAGGCGGTATTGATGTGGTCACCCCGGCGGCCCAAGACATTGCGAGTGGCAATGAGGAATTATCGTCGCGAACAGAGCAGCAGGCGTCGTCTTTGCAACAAACGGCCGCCAGCATGGAAGAAATGACCGCGACCGTAAGACAAAACAGCGAAAACGCTCAAGAAGCCCGACGCCTAGCCGATAACAATGCTACTCAGGTTACCAATACGGGCGAGTTGATGGCGCAGCTGGTCGACAATATGCAGCGGATTACTCAAAGTTCTCAGCAGATGGCCGATATTATCAATGTGATCGATTCCATCGCATTCCAGACGAACATATTAGCGCTTAATGCCTCTGTGGAAGCAGCTCGTGCGGGCGAACACGGACGTGGCTTTGCGGTGGTGGCTGAAGAGGTACGTAATCTTGCTGGTCGAAGCGCAGGCGCTGCCCAAGAAATTCGTGGTCTGATTGATGGTTCTAACCGAGAGGTAAGCGCGGGCGCGGGATTGGTGACTAAAGCCGAAACCGCTATCGCCGAAGTGGCGGAAGCAGCTCGTAGCGTGACACATATTATGCACGAGATTTCAGCTGCCTCTGAAGAACAAAGCCATGGGATTGCCCAGGTCAATCAGGCAGTCGCCGAAATGGATCAAGGTACTCAGAGCAATGCCGCACGGGTCCAGGAAACAGCACGAGCGGCGGTCTCCTTAGAGACGCAGGCACGTTTATTAGCACTCTCGGTAGAAGCATTTCGGTTAAATAAGCAAGGGGCGCACCCCCCGCTAGCGGTCACAGCAGCGAAACATACTGCACCTGCAGCCAGTGCACTTTCTGTTCAGCCGACGAACAAACCATCGCTGAACTCGCCCGTTAAACGGCCAGCAGCCTCAATAGAGGAGTGGGAGGAATTTTGACCGAACGACGAGAAGGGGTGGCAGAGGCGGGGCAGTGGACGTCGAGTAATCAGATAGAACGTGACCTGATCCTGACCGATGCGGATTTTTCCCGCATTCGCGAGTTGATTTACCAACGCGCGGGGATTGTGTTGGCTGAACATAAGCGAGAGATGGTTTACAGCCGTTTAGCAAAGCGGCTACGTCACCATGGAATGACACGCTTTACCGATTATCTGGTTCGCCTCGAACGTCAGCCAGAGGCGAAAGAGTGGGAGGCGTTTACCAATGCGTTGACCACGAACCTCACCGCTTTCTTTCGTGAGGCGCATCACTTCCCGTTACTGGCAGAGCACATAAAGAACAAACAGGATCCGGTCATGATCTGGTGTTCGGCTGCCTCAACAGGCGAGGAACCCTATTCGTTGGCAATGACGCTACTGGAAACACTGGGCCCCAAAGCGGCACAGGCCAAGGTCATCGCGACTGATATCGATACCGACGCATTAGCCAGGGCGCGTGCAGGCGTTTACCCCTTAGAGCAGGTACGCAAGCTCGATGAGGCGCGGGTAAAGCGATTTTTTCAGAAAGGGACGGGCAACCACGCAGGCTTTGCAAGGGTTCGTCCTGAAGTTTCGGCGCTGGTGGAATTCCAACCGCTTAATTTGTTGGCGCCGCAATGGCCAATTAAAGGCCTTTTTGATGCGGTGTTCTGTCGAAACATCATGATTTATTTTGATAAAGATACACAGGCAAAAATTCTTAAACGATTTGCGCCATTGATGAAGCCCGATGGACTGCTCTTTGCTGGGCACTCAGAGAACTTCTCTTATATCAGTGACGCTTTCAAACTGCGTGGTCAGACCATTTATACCCTGGCTAAAAAATGAACAATAGTCGTGTCTTTATGATTGCTACAGGCGTGGTGGCTCCGGCGGTTGTAATCACACATCAGGCGTCTACAGCAAGAGGAGGCGTGCTTTGAGCGCAGCCAAGATCAAAGTACTGTGTGTTGATGATTCGGCCCTAATCCGCGATTTGTTAACGGAAATTATTAATTCACAGCCCGATATGGAAGTCGTGGCGGTAGCCCCGGACCCGATTGCCGCCAGAGATTTAATCAAGCAACACAATCCGGATGTCTTGACCCTGGATGTAGAAATGCCGCGGATGGACGGGCTGGATTTCCTCGAACGCTTAATGCGACTTCGTCCCATGCCGGTACTGATGGTGTCATCGCTAACGCAAAGCGGCTCAGAAATTACCCTGCGCGCGCTCGAGCTTGGCGCGCTTGATTTTGTCGCCAAGCCAAGTCTGGGTATTCGCAATGGCATGATGGAGTACGCCAATGAGATTGCCGAAAAGCTGCGCGCTGCCGCACGCTCTCGGCCCCGGCAGGCACGGCATAAAAATACGCCGCCACCCGAGGCGTTGAAAGCGCCCTTAATGTCCAGTGAAAAGCTCATTATTATTGGCGCATCGACCGGCGGTACTGAAGCAATTCGTGCGGTACTTGAGCCGTTGCCCGCCAACGCGCCAGCAATATTGATAACCCAGCATATGCCGGGTGGATTTACCCGGTCGTTTGCCGAGCGGTTAGACCGGCTATGCAGAATTACTGTGAAAGAAGCAACCGACGGGGAGCGAATTCTGCCCGGACATGCGTACATTGCCCCAGGCGACCAGCACCTTAAATTAGCCCGCAGCGGCGCAAACTACGTCGCGCGGTTAGATGACGGTCCGCCGGTTAACCGTCATCGCCCTTCGGTAGATGTGCTGTTTCACTCGGCCGCTCAACACGCAGGCAAAAATGCGGTGGGTGTCATCCTGACCGGCATGGGTAAAGACGGTGCGGCAGGGCTGTTGGAAATGCGTCAAGCGGGAGCACAGACCATTGCCCAGAATGAGCAAACGTGTGTGGTCTTCGGTATGCCCCGTGAAGCCATTGCGATGGGGGGCGCTGTGGAGGTAGTGGCTTTAGACGATGTTCCTAACCGTATGATGGCGTTGATTGCCGCTTCTGGCCGCGCTCAACGTGTGTAGTGCAGATCATAAAAACTAGCTTAAGCACCTGGTTCACGTGTTAAGCATAAAAAAATTACATAATCTTTTTACGCAAGGGAACAAACAATGAATCGTTTACTACGTAATTTGAGTATTCATACTGCGGTAATCGCCGCCCTTGTCTGCTTTGTCACTCTGATTCTAATCGTCTCAGGCATGGCGTATGTTGCTGACCGTAGTTCGCAAAATAACATAGCAACGTTGAGTCTCATTAGTGATAAGCAGCTAAATGAAATCAACCGTGCCGATTCATTGTTAAATCAAGCCATGCTGGCGATGGAAACCGCCTCAAATTACTTGTTGGCTTTTCAGTACCAGCAAGCGGATGAGCAGGTTGCTATTGCCGGTAATCGCATCGAGCGAGCTGAAGAGCGATTTGAACTTTTTGCCGCGACACCGCGGACTCCCCAAGGAGAAGCGTTAGCAAACGCTTTGATTGAGGATTACCGAGCGGTAATGGGGCTGGTTCAGCAGCAGTATGTCACATTTCAAAATAAGAATTTAGACGCCTACAACGACCTGCGTGTCGAGCTGGTGGGGCCATTGAACAACTTGGCTAACAGCATGACGGCGTTCGTTACTTACGGTTTCCAGCGCGTTGATACCATTCAGGATGAGGCGGAAGCTCAGGGTGAACTATTTAACCTCATTAATGCCGCGATAGTGATATTTGCCCTGTTGGTCACCGCCGTGATCTATCTGGGCCTGCGCCGTACAGTGATTGTCCCATTAAGAAGTGCCAGCCAACGACTGGATGCAATAGCAGAAGCCGACCTGACGGATCCGCTGCCGGCCGCGAGCAATAATGAAATTGGCCGACTATTTGGTGCTATGGGCGCCATGCAGCAGAGCCTCACCAATATCGTCACGCGGGTGCGGGAAGGCAGTAACGAGATTCATCACGGCACCCGTGAAATTGCCAGCGGTAACGCAGATCTCTCTTCGCGCACTGAGCAGCAGGCCGCGTCTATTCAACAAACCGCGGCGAGCATGGAAGAAATGACCGCCACGGTAAAGCAGAATGCCGACAATGCTCGCCAAGCCAGCACCTTGGCAGCGGATGCCTCTTCCACGGCGGAACGCGGTGGGCAAGTGGTCGAGCAAGTGGTGCAGACCATGCATGGAATCTCCACTAGCTCGAAGAAAGTCGCCGACATCACCGGCGTGATTGACTCGATTGCCTTTCAAACCAATATCTTGGCGCTAAATGCGTCGGTTGAAGCGGCGCGAGCTGGTGAGCAAGGGCGAGGGTTTGCGGTAGTCGCGGGTGAAGTACGTAATTTGGCTAGCCGCAGTGCGGATGCCGCCAAAGAGATCAAAACCCTTATTGAGGCATCGGTGAGCCAAATCCAACAAGGCTCTACGCTTGTCAAGCAAGCGGGTACGACCATGTCGGCTGTGGTCACGGCGGTACGCCGAGTGACCGATATCATGGATGAAATTTCTGCTGCCTCCCAAGAGCAAAGTGACGGCATTGAGCAAGTCAGTCAGGCGGTGGGACAAATGGATCAAGTGACCCAGCAAAATGCTGCCCTGGTCCAGCAAGCCTCAGCGGCGGCTGCTTCGTTAGAAGAGCAGGCTAATCGCTTAGAGCAGGCAGTGGCTGTGTTTAAGCTCGCCGGTGCTCAAGCGGCCTCTCACCAGACACTGCCGTCTGCTGTGACTACGGTGAAGGCTAAACCTACCCCCACGGCCGGCCAGCAGCATGACCGTCGTCCTGTCGCAATGAGCAATAACCACGAAGAGTGGGAAGAGTTTTAACCCCCTGACTGTACTTTTCAGTCACCCCCGTGCCATATACTGAATGATTAGAGGATGACCAATGGCAGATAAAAATATGAGTTTCCTGGTAGTCGACGACTTTCCCACCATGCGCCGGATTGTCCGTAGTCTGCTTAAGGAACTGGGCTTTACTAACGTCGATGAAGCGGAAGATGGCCAGGACGCGCTCAATAAGTTGCGCGCGGGTAAATTCGAGTTTGTCGTTTCTGACTGGAATATGCCGAACCTGGATGGCTTGGAGATGTTAAAAGAGATCCGTCAGGATGACGCCTTGAAAGATCTTCCTGTGCTGATGGTGACCGCTGAAGCCAAAAAAGAAAATATTATTGCGGCCGCGCAAGCGGGCGCAAACGGCTATGTCGTCAAGCCGTTCACCGCTGCTACCCTGGAAGAGAAGCTCAATAAGATCTTCGACAAACTGGGCATGTGAGCGACTGGGCCTAAGTGCCTGGTTAACGAGGAGACAACACCATGAGCCAGAATGAGCAGTCCGGTTCTGCCAAACTGTCCGAAGAGTCTGCTGAAGACGTCATACACCGTATTGGCAAGTTGACACGCATGCTGCGCGACAACATGCGCGAGTTGGGGCTGGACAAAGAAATCGAGAAAGCGGCTGAGGCAATTCCGGATGCACGTGACCGCTTGCATTATGTCGCTACCATGACTGAACAGGCAGCCGACAGAGCGCTCAATGCCGTTGACCGTGCGCAGCCGCTGCAGGATCAGTTATCGGACCGAGCTGAAGCACTGGATAAGCGTTGGGCCGAGTGGTTTGAAGCACCGAAAGAGCTGGATGAAGCTAAAGCGTTGGTCAAAGAGACGCGCGGCTATCTGGGCGACGTGCCAGTTATGGCGGCCTCGACCAATAAAGAGTTGATGGAAATCATGATGGCCCAGGACTTTCAGGACCTGACCGGACAAGTGATTAAGAAAATGATGGACGTTATTCGTGAAATCGAGCATCAGCTGGTGCAGGTGCTCATTGATAACGTACCGGGTGTTCAAGCACGAGAAACGCTGCAGCGCAAGGCCGAGGATCAGTGGAAAAGCGACAATGCACGGCGTAACGAAGAGCTTTTGAATGGTCCACAAGTAAGGGACAATGTGCCTGATACCGTCTCTGGACAAGACCAAGTAGACGACCTACTGGACGAATTAGGCTTTTAGCGCACACTCTTAAAAGCCCTATGGGCAAGCAAGTACGCCATTCAGCCGTCCCTGTGGACGGCTGAATACGTCATAAGCTTTGCCTCACCTGGCCGGATACCCCATGGCAGATAACGATAGCGACCAGGAAAAGACCGAAGAGGCCACGCCCAGGCGGAAAGAAAAAGCCCGTGAAGAGGGCCAAGTCCCGCGTTCCCGCGAGCTGAACACCTTTCTACTCCTACTGGGCGGCGTGGTCGGCCTCTGGAGCATGGGGAATATGCTTTATGACCAGCTAGGTATGGTGATGGAGCAAGCGTTTTTGTTTGAACGCCGTCAGGCAATGGAAAGCACCCCCATGCTGGTCAATGCACTGGATCTTGGGCAGCGCACGCTAATGACCATGACGCCTTTGTTTTTGCTGCTAACGGTGATTGCGTTAGTAGCACCTGGGTTGATGGGCGGCTGGCTGATATCGGCAAAATCGATGCAGCCCAAGCTATCCAAGTTGGATCCTATTAAAGGCGTCAAACGTATTTTCTCCCCTCAGGCGCTGGTGGAGTTGGCCAAAGCCATTGCCAAGTCGGTGCTGGTAGGCGGGGTGGCGGCCACGTTCTTGTACTTCAACATAGGCAAATTCATGGCGCTGATGGATCAGCCTATTCAGCAAGCGCTTGCCAATGCGCTTCGTATGGCGGCCCTAGCGGCGGGAATCATGGTGATGGCATTGATCGTGGTCATTTTGATCGATGTCCCTTTCCAGCTTTGGGACAATGCCAAAAAGCTGCGCATGAGTCAGGAAGAGATCAAGCGTGAGCACAAAGAATCAGAAGGCGACCCGCAGTTGAAAGGGCGCATTCGTCAACAGCAGCAGGCAATGGCGCGTGGACGGATGATGAGCAAAGTGCCCCAGGCGGACGTTATTATTACCAACCCCACCCACTATGCCATTGCCCTGATGTACCAAGAGGGCAGCATGGGAGCGCCGCGGCTAGTGGCAAAGGGCGCAGATGCAGTCGCGGCAAAAATTCGTGAAATTGGCGAAGAAGCAGGCGTTCCACGTTTGGAGGCGGCGCCATTGGCGCGTGCCCTGTATCATCATGTGGATCTGGAGGCGGAGGTGCCTGCCGACCTCTATACCGCGGTGGCGGAAGTAATGGCTTGGGCTTATCGTCTCAAGCAAGTAGCACAACAAGGAGGCGAGGTGCCGCCAACTCCCGATAACCTGCCGGTTCCGCCGGAGATGGAAAGCCCCGGACGTGGCGCCGGTGGTAACGAGACCCAACCATGAAAGGCTTAAGTCAGTTGATAGGCCAGCGCGACTGGATGAGCGATGTGCGCATGAAGCTGCTGGTCGGGCCGCTGCTCATCTTAATGATCTTGGGCATGATGATTGTGCCCTTACCCCCGTTCGCGCTGGATTTACTTTTCACCTTTAATATCGCGCTGGCCATTATGGTACTGATGGTCAGCATGTTTACGAAAAAGCCGTTGGACTTTGCGGCTTTTCCTGCGGTGCTGTTGTTTACAACGCTATTACGCCTGTCGCTTAACGTCGCGTCCACCCGAGTGGTGTTGATGGAAGGCCATCAGGGCGGCGCGTCGGCCGGTAAAGTCATCGAGGCCTTCGGGGCGTTCTTGGTCGGTGGTAACTTTGCTGTTGGCCTGGTGGTCTTCCTGATTTTGGTCATCATCAACTTTATGGTTATCACCAAAGGTGCCGGGCGTATCGCTGAGGTAGGTGCCCGTTTTACGTTGGACGCGATGCCAGGTAAGCAGATGGCCATCGATGCTGACTTAAACGCCGGCCTGATCGGCGAAGAGGACGCTAAAAAGCGCCGCGCAGAAGTGGCTCAAGAAGCAGACTTCTTTGGTTCCATGGACGGCGCCAGTAAGTTTGTCCGTGGTGATGCCATTGCCGGTTTGGTGATCATGGTCGTCAATATCATCGGTGGGTTGATGATCGGCATGCTGCAGCACGATATGGGTTTCCCCGCTGCCGCCCAGACCTATATGTTGTTAGCCATTGGCGATGGTTTGGTGGCGCAAATACCCGCCCTGGTGATCTCGACCGCCGCCGGTGTCACGGTATCGCGGGTGAGCACCGATCAAGGCGAAGATATTGGCCAGCAAATGCTCAGCCAACTTTTCGTCAATCCTCAGGTGTTGATTCTGGCCGCCGTGGTAATGGGCTTGCTGGGCATGGTGCCTGGTATGCCCAATTTCGTATTCTTGTTCTTTACCGCGTTGCTGGCGGGCTTAGCGTGGTTGCTGATGCGCCAAAAAGAGCGGGCGCTGGTGAAGGATGATATCGCTGCCGAACCTGTGCCGCTGCAAGAGACGCCCGAAGCGAGCTGGGAAGATGTGCAGCTGGTCGATACCCTTGGTCTGGAAGTGGGGCATCGATTGATCCCACTGGTCGACTCGCGACAAAAAGGTGAGTTGCTTGGCCGGATCAAGAGTGTGCGCAAGAAGTTTGCCCAGGAAGTTGGGTTTCTGCCCCCGGTCGTTCATATTCGCGATAATCTGGAGCTGCCTCCCACCGCCTATGTACTCTCTATGAAGGGGGCTGAAATCGGCCGTGCCGAGGCGCAACCGGGTAAATGGTTGGCGATTAATCCGGGACAGGTTTCTGGAGAGCTTCAGGGTACCCCCACTCAGGACCCCGCCTTTGGTTTACCTGCTGTGTGGATAGACGCCAACCAGCGGGAGCATGCTCAGGTATACGGCTATACCGTGGTGGATGCCAGTACGGTGATAGCGACCCATTTGAACCACTTACTGCAACGCCACTCACCTGAGATGCTGGGGCGCCAAGAAGTGCAGAAATTGTTGGATAAGATGGGTGAAGATCAAAAAGCGCTGGTCGAAGAGGTGGTTCCCAAGGCCATCTCGCTGACGGTGTTGCAGCGCATTTTGCAGAATCTGCTTGATGAAGATGTCTCGATTCGTGATATGCGCTCCATACTGGACACCCTGGCCGAATATTCCGCCCAGCAGAAAGATCCTAACGAGTTAACCGCGCTAGTGCGTATCTCCCTCGGGCGGGCGATTGTTCAGCAGTGGTTTGCCGGACAGGAAACCCTCAATGTGATGGGGCTCGATGCTCAGTTGGAGCAGGTGCTGGTTCAGGCCATGAATGGCAATGGTGCGATGGAGCCTGGCTTGGCAGAGACGCTGATGACCCAGGCACAGCAGGCACTAGAGCGTCATGAAAGCTCAGGCGAGCCGCCCGTGCTGGTGGTTCAGCACTCGCTACGTGCCGTATTGTCGCGTTTTTTACGTCGCCGTTTGCGCCATATGTCCGTGTTGTCTCAAGCTGAAATTCCCGATGACCGCACGTTAAGAGTGACCACGCTGGTGGGTGGACGTTAATGCTTCCACGGCGTGATAGGCTAACGTCGACCATTTACAGAATAGGTATAGGTAAGTCATGAGCGTTAGACGTTTCGTGGGAGCCAATAGTCGTGATGTGATGCGCCAAGTGCGTGAAGCGCTCGGTGAAGATGCCCTGATTGTCGCCAATCGGCGTACGGAAGGGGGCGTTGAGATATTGGCCATGGCGGATGAAGCCATCGACCATTTTGAGACTTCGCCAGAGCCGGTCACTCCCGAAGCACCGTTAGCTTCTCCGTTGCCAGACGCCATGCAGGCGATGAGTGATCGCTTACTACGTGAAATGCAGGATATGCGAGCGCTGCTGGCAAATAGCCATCCCGGCCATAGCGCTCAGGCATCCCCGCCAACCCCCACGGGCACTGCCGCACAGTTGCGCCAGCTACTTTGGAACGTCGGATTTGGTAGTGAGCTGGCCGATGAGCTGCTGATAGGGTTGCCTGAGTCGCTAGCCGTTATCAGCGCTGATAACGATGCGCCACTAGAGTGGCTACGCCAGCAGTTAATGGCACGCCTTTCGGTATTAAGCGACGAAGCGAGCTTTTTCGATCAGACCGGTATTGTCGCGTTGGTAGGCCCCACTGGCGTGGGCAAAACAACCACTACCGCTAAGCTGGCCGCTCGCTTTGTCATGCGTCACGGCACACGTCCCGTGGCATTGGTCTCCACCGATAGTTTTCGTATTGGTGCTCACGAGCAGTTGCGTATTTACGCTCGCCTGCTGGATATCCCCATGTACGCGCTGGACGCGGAACAGCCTATTGATGATTTATTGGGGCGCTTGCAGGGTAAACAGTGGGTCATTATCGATACGGTAGGCATGAGCCAGCGTGATCAGCGAGTGATTGAACAAATCGCCCACCTTCAGGGAGGTCGTTCGCGGGTGCGTTTGGTGCTGCTGCTTAATGCCGCCAGCCAGCCGGAAACCTTAGAGGAAGTCGTACTTCGCTACCGTCAGGCGGCCCGTGCCGCGGGCGCCGAGTTAGATGATTGCATTATTACTAAACAGGATGAAGCGGGACGCCTCGCGCCGGTGCTGGATATTGTCATGCGCCACAATATGCGCGTGCTGTTTGGCTCCTATGGCCAACAAGTACCTGAAGATATGGCCATTGCCTCGCCTGCCTCGCTGGTCGATCAAGCGTTGAGCGCAGCGACACCAGCCGGTAACCGTGATCAAGCGGTTGATGCACCGATGGAGATGCCGCGTTGGTCACGTGATGTGCTAGGACAAGGGCGTCGTTTGTCTTCACTATTGATGCGACTGCGTCAACGTGTGACAGGATTTGCGGCATTGGAGGAGGTATGGAATCTAGCTTCAATGCCGAACCGTGTTCAGGAAGAGCGCCTGGAGGCCTTGCTCGCCCAACTACCCGCGCCAAATACTGCCTTAGGAGTCGCCTGGGCGGCACGCCGCAATGAACGCGGCTGCGATTGGGCGATGCCCGATATCGGGCTGGATAGTAATGGTGCTTGGCTGGCGCTCCCCTGGTTGCAGCATCGCCATGCGGCAGGGTGGCAACCTCGCCTCGCTGCGCTGACGAATACCATGGGAATTGCGGTACATTTATTGCCCTGCCTACCCGATGCCGATGCACTGACATGGCTGGAAGCTCAGCATTTGACCTGGGTCAGTCAAGTGTCCCCTAGTCATCGAGTACACTTTCACCATGAACGCCAAACGATGCGTCAGCTATTTAGTGACAGTATGCTGACGCATCATGTTGGCGTTCGTTTGCGTGGCCAATCCATGCAGCTATGGACGGCCTATGCCGAAGTTGAAGACGCCACTGGCGTTGCTCTCCTCGCCTGGTATGGAGAGGTGCGCGACCCGGAGAGTGCCAAAGTGGTGACGCGCCGTTATTGGCTAACGCCTGCTCGGTTAGGGGCAGAGGTGCTCTCTTTACTATTAACGCATCTACAAAGCGAAGGGTTGGCAGCGTTAACACGCCGCGCATGGCAGCAGTTAAAAGAGGCCGACAGCGGTGGTGTCAATGCGGAAGCGCGCCTGCTGATGGCCAGTGGTGTAGCGGCGGTCGCTGGGCACCTTGATGGGGTTGATGATGACGAGGCGCAAACACTGCGAAAAGATCTGCTTAACCTACTAGGTACAAGCCGCCGCCGCCGCGATACCGCTATGCTTGATGCGTTGGTTTACGCCTTCATGGCACGCGATGCTATTCGTCAAATGGGTAGCGTTAGCCGAGAGGGTCTGGTGTGAGCAGTCAAGATCAAGCCGCAGGTCTACGTAAATGGGCGGATTTACAGCGCCAACAGCAGCAGGCCGACACCCTGACGGACGTCGCCGCGGCTGAACACGTCAGTGAACCAGCACCTCCCTTTTCCACGCCGACTGCGCCAGCAGCGCCTGACATACCGGTAGCCCCTAGGCCCCGCCTTCCGCTCGTGGTGGTCGGTCTCTCGGGCAGTCGTGCACAACAGGTAAGTAAGGTCAAAGCACGCCTGGGGCAGTGGGCAAGCCTAGGCCGCCATTGGGCTGGCGACCCTGACGATTGGGACATTCATGTGGTGATGGCTGAGGCGCCGGATCTTGCTAAGTTTCGCGATGAGTACAGCCGTTGGGCACTATGGGTGAATAGCGATGCGGGCGCTTTTGCCGACATGTATCGTACCCTGCGTATACTGCATGAACAGGGAGGCCCGCGTCGTTTACTGGCGCTACATGAGCCGCACTTGCCGCGCCAGGGATTACTCGATAACTTACGTGAAGCAGCCGATTACTACTTAAAGATGGAGTTGCTGGTGCTTGCACGATGAGTAAACTCCGCCGAGGGCATCAAGCATGCTAAGCTGGCCATTAAGCGTGATAGGAGGGCTGGTGCTAACCACGCTGCTGAGCAGCGCGCAGGCGGCCACCGGTAGTTGGAGTGCGCAGGTGCCTGGATTGATGGTGGCGATGAGTGACCGGGCTAGCGCCAGTCAACGCGTCTCCCCTCCTGCAGCTGTCGACCTTTTGTCCGGACAGCTCGGGCGCATCCAGTGGCAGTTTCAACATCCCCCTGGGGCGTTGTTGAATGCTTGGTTGTGCCATCCTGAGCAGTGCGTTGCGTTAACAGGCATGCGTGGTTCTACCACGGCATTAGCGGGTCACACTGCCAATGCGCCATTATTTTTCCGTTTCGCTTTACGCCCAGGTCAGCGGCCTGTCCGTGTTCAGGGATTGCAGATGATTGTGAACTATCAGTGAAGGCTGTATAGCCGCGAGGCGAGAGTATGTACACAGCACAAGGCAGGATCAAACAGAATGAGCTGTTGACGCAATACATGCCGCTGGTGCGACGTCAGGCCTTGACGCTACAGGTCCGTTTACCAGCGAGCATTGAGCTCGATGATCTTATTCAAGCGGGCATGGTGGGGCTGCTGGAAGCACTTGGTCGTTTTGATGCCACCCAGGGCGCCACCTTTGCTACGTTTGCCAGCCAGCGCATTCGTGGTGCGATGATGGATGAGCTGCGTACCCGCGATTGGCTACCGCGTAGCGTTCGCCGATCAGCGAGGTCCGTCGACAACGCCGTTCGTCAACTCGAACAGCAGCTCGGCCGAGCGCCTGAAGAGAACGAAATTGCTGCCCACCTTGACATGCCGTTGAGTGAATATCAGCAGTTGCTTAACGATACTAACAGTGGTCAATTGCTGCCGTTCGAAGAGCTTGTGGCGGAAGGCGGGGAGCCTATCAATAGTGACGCGGGCAACTCCCCCTTCGAGCAGTTATTGAATGGCCAGCAGCGGCAAACGCTCATTGACGCGATTGAAGCGCTACCCGAGCGGGAAAAACTGCTAATGGCGCTGTATTACCAAGAAGAGCTCAACCTTAAAGAGGTCGGTGCAGTGCTGGGTGTGACCGAGTCACGCGTTTCGCAACTGCATAGCCAGGCGGTCAGTCGTTTGCGCGCCCGCTTACACGACTCGGCGTAACGCTTTTTACCCACTTGTGACCGGCAAGGAGCCGTGGATGAATCCTTCGACGCTGATAGGCATATTCGCCAGTATTTTATTGCTGGTCAGTGTGCTGTTCTTCACTGCAGAGTCCCCTGAGAGCTTTATCAATTTGCCGGGGCTCGCGATTGTAGTGACCGGCACGCTGGCGGCGACTTTCATCAGCTATCCGCTGAGGGAAGTGCTTCGCGTTGTACGCTTGGTAGGGCTGGTATTCCGACGCGAAAATACCTATATGCGTGACGATATTCGTGAGTTGGTGGATATGTCGCGGCTGTGGTTCAAGGGCGATGTGCGAGCCGTAGAGCGGGAGCTGGAGCATACCCGTAATCCGTTCTTGCGTACGGGTATTCAACTGGTAATTGCCAATACCAAGGAAGACGAAATTTTTGACATGCTACGGTGGCGCATCGCTCGGCTTAAAGCGCGTGAGCACGCTGAAGCGCAAATCTTTCGCACCATGGCCACCTACGCGCCGGCATTCGGCATGATCGGTACCCTGGTGGGGCTGGTGAATATGCTGGAAGTCATGGATGCCGGTGATCTACAGGTCATTGGGCCGCGCATGGCGGTGGCGCTACTAACGACGTTTTACGGCATTTTACTCGCCAACCTGGTATTCAAGCCGGTGGCGGTAAAGCTGGAGCGCCGTACGGAAGAGCGTTTGATTACCATGAACATGGTACTGGAAGGCATCTCGCTGATCACCAAACGACGTCTACCATCGTTTATTGAAGAAACCCTTAACTCGTTCGTGGCTAACTATCACGATGAAATTCGTGATAACAACGTCAAGCCAAGACCCGATGCCTCGATTAGTTCGGCGGCGAAGGGATAGCGCTCATGCTTGACCGTGATACACGCCATGCGCTGGAAATACCGGTCTCTTCCGAGGATGGTGAAGACGGGTGGTTGACCAGTTACCTTGATGTATTGACGCTGCTGATCACCCTCTTTGTGCTGCTGCTGTCATTAACCCCGCCTGGCGGCGGTGACGCCGCGGAGACGGCTTTTATGCACACGGTAAGTACCGTGTCATCGCTGCCGCTGGTGACGCTAGCCACTGGAATTAAGCCCCGCCACGAAGGCTTACAGCCGCAGTTGGCAGGGCTTAATATTCCTGGCGTCAGCGTTTCACAAGGGCGCGAAGGGGTTACCCTGCGCATTGATGACAGCCTACTGTTTTCTAGCGGACAAGCCGTGCTGACACCCCAGGGGCGCGACGTGATCGAAGGTCTTATGGCAGTTCTGGCCAGTTTCGATGGCCAGATATCGGTGGAAGGACATACCGACAGTGTGCCTATTTCGACCCGGCGGTTCCCCTCTAATTGGGAGCTGTCATCAGCACGCGCGATCGCTGTTGTACGTCATTTAGAGCGTCAAGGGTTCGACGTTTCGCGTATGCGGGCCATTGGCTATGCCGATACTCAGCCCATGGAGCCGAACGCCACCGCGGCGGGACGAGCTGCTAATCGGCGCGTAGAACTGTTGCTTAGGCAGCCATTCAAAGGGTGAGCCGATAGCATGGGCCTGACAATGGCCATGCCTATCCGTTATCTCCTATCCGTTATCTTCTTTTTAGCTGCCAACCCCGTTGCCTTGTTCACACTGCCCCAGCATACGGGTAATCGCCGCGTCGGCGCCTTGCAGGCTAAACGTCATATACCACGGCGCTTTTTGTGCTTGATCAAAGCCAATAAAGAGCTGCTCGCCTTGGCGCATATCCGCCAGCAGCGTTGCCCAATCGGTTAAGTAAAAGTGCGCATAAAAACCATCGTCGCCGCGCTCGGTAATAAATTCCGCCATGGTATCCACCATCGGCTTATCATCTATACGCAGTCGAGTATGGACTAAATCCACCGTTCTGCTCTCGCCTTGCTGCTGTTCCAGAGTGACGCGCATTTCCAGCCAGGGTAAGTCGCACACCCCCGAGGTGGCATTCACGCTAAGCGTGGCGTCGGAGTAGCTATGATTCTCTACTGCACGGTAGTGTCGTTCATCACCCAGCGAGAGCATCATTGATTGCCAATGATCATGGTTGGCCACGGCGTCGGTATTAAACGTGGCGGCAGAGGCTATTGGCGTAGCCAGCCATGGTGTCATCATGACCACGGCGAACGAGAGCGAGCAAAGACGCAGGGAGTGAGGAGTGGGCATCATCAAGGCCATATAACTAAAACCGCTAGCCTATCGTGTGTTGGCGGTTGGCAAAAGAGTAATACACTGATTTTCCTATATATAGTAGTAATGTTATTAAAAATAGCCCTATATAGTGTCCGGGCGCGTCTATACTTCACTCCGATGCTACGTATAATCAGTTCATTCGAGCGCTATATTCACCCCCGTTGTGAAGGAGTTTTGCAACATGAGTACCGCTGCCAAGGCTTTGAAGACCTCTAATGACGTCCCCATGCAGACTCCGTCGCGGGAAATATGGGATGCAAAGTACCGTCTAAAAGATCGTCATAGCCACCCCGTCGATCAGGATGTCGGGGCGACATTTGAGCGGGTGGCGCGGGCCCTGGCAGCGGTGGAAGGTAACAAGGCCGACGAGTGGTTACCCAAATTCCGGTGGGCACTGGAAAATGGCGCCATTCCGGCTGGCCGAATTCTTTCCAATGCGGGTGCTGACGCTTATAAACCCGCGGTGAGCCTGATTAACTGCACTGTCTCACGCACTATTCGTGATTCCATGCGCGATATTCTTGATTCAGTGGTCGATGCGGGAATGACGCTGAAATCGGGGGCAGGTATTGGTTACGACTTCTCCACGCTACGCCACAAAGGCGCGTTTGTATTCGGCGCGGGCGCAGGCACCAACGGCCCGCTCGCGTTTATGGATATCTACGACAAGATGTGTTTCACGGTGGCCTCTGCCGGTGGTCGCCGTGGTGCCCAGATGGGTACCTTTGACGTGGGCCACCCGGACGTGCGCGAATTTATCCAAGCGAAGCGGGAAGCAGGGCGG
>TARA_R110002012_G_scaffold166346_2_pt1 | contig 17020 bp, 18 predicted proteins | sample TARA_R110002012 | Tara Oceans TARA_R110002012 (sample SAMEA4396515) | marine metagenome | biome: Westerlies Biome; feature: [DCM] deep chlorophyll maximum layer (ENVO:01000326); material: water (ENVO:00002006), including particulate matter (ENVO:01000060) such as... | depth 40 m
ACTATATCTGAACGCCTCGACAGCCAGGCACCGGCCGAAATCTCCCACCTGACGCAAGTCAACAAGGGCTATGGGGTGTGCGGCGACTATGCGCTTTCACATGCTGAATCCGGTCGTTTCTACTACAACCGCGCCACCAAGCGCCTGGCGTTGGGCACCGATGCCCCGCTGTATCACGATAATTGTGGGAGCATTTCTGACTGATCTTTTAGAATTTTCGCGAGCTTCTAAGCAGCAACGTGATTGCGCCCAACCCCTTTGAGCCGCCTCACGGAGCGCTTTCAATGCCGCTGCCGATTACCCCCAGCAAACTGCCAGATCGTAGGCGAACCGCACAGCTACCAGTGGCGTTATTTCTGCCCGACCTGCGGCTCATCAGTCTTTTCGGTAAGCGAGGACGAAATCGAAATACACCTGGGCGCCTTTGATTCACCCAATCAACTGAAGCCGACGTATGAGCTTTGGAACATTCGACGTGAACATTGCTTGCCACCCTTCACTACTGTGGAGCGATATGACTGGGATCGCCTAACTACTCTATTAAAATAAAGGCTCTCTCTCATTCTAATTACTCCAAGCAAAGCCCCGTCAACGCTTGTTCTAATTGAAGTCTATCTGCCCGACGCTTGTCCTCAGAACGACGCCCCAAATTCTGCAATTTGCGTTTAACGCCGGGCAGTTCGCGGGCCTGGGGCAGGCCAATCAGCTCAAAGTCCGGCTGCTCATCTTCAACAGAAAGCAGAAATTCTTGCGAAGGCTCATCTATCCATTCAGCAAGACGTACCAAGAGCCGTTCCCGATATTTCAGTAGCTCATGTGCAGTAACAGGCTCCGACGTCATACCATTAAAATGTGCCTGAAAAATATCTTCAAAATCCTTAGGCATCTGCGGCTCAAGAATTTCCCAGGCGGGTTTCAAACTACAGGTCAAATAGACCAGGAAAGTGTACCAAAGCGTCCTATCAGCTCGTTTGTCATCCAGTAATAGTCCTACATCGAACAAGTCGCGTGGGTGCTGACGTGATAATGCTGCTGCCAGTTTTCCTGCATACAAATCGGCAAAACTCAGCACCTGTGCAGAAGCGAACCCAAACGCCTCCTCCACTACCGGCCGAACATCCATCTCACGAGCTGGATGCACCGTGCCCCGCATGACTGGCGTGGTTTCAATCTGCACGAGTGCCCTGCCGCGACTGACAATCAACCGCGTGATACCTTGACTGCCTTGACTCGCCGACGGCTGCACACGCATTGTTTTTGATTGGGTCCGTAATGCATCAGCCAGCATGTTCAGCGCCTTATCAATCGCGGCGGCGTCTTCAGCGAAACCGTGGGTCGACCGCCATGTAAGATCGATATCCACTGATAATCGAGGGAGGTCGTGCTCGAAAAGATTGATCGCCGTTCCGCCCTTCAATGCAAAGCGAGGCTCCAATGACAACACCGGGAGAATATCTACCAGCAACTGTACGCGGTCGGTGTAGCGTTTATCCCAAGTGCTCATCCAAGTCCCTCGGTAGCGTGATCTGATAAATCGGGTGTAGACGACCACCGGGCACCAGCACGCGTTTACCGCTGCCGAGGCCAACCCCATCTAACGAGATTCGTTTTAGCCATGCATGCTGATACCGATCCGCCAAGGCGAGAAACAGTCGCGTTGCCTTAATGCTGCTGCAATGGCGTAGCAACGCCGTCACGCGCCGTGGACTCAGTGTTGCCAAACTCTGCATAAGCGTATCAGCTTCGTAGACAAGCGCTGCGCTTGGGGGGCCATCGCACAATTCCAACATCGCACGTTCTGGTGTAGAACAAACGATAGTTCCCGCACCAGAAAGCACTTCTTGCCGCTTAAGACCCTGCTCAAGTAACGGATCCTTCTGCGTATCCGCAGTAAAATCAGGCCCAGGCCAGTCAAACGGGGGCTTGCCACAGAACTCAAATCGATCAGGCATAGCCAACTGGCTAAGCCAACCAGGTGGCCGAGTAGACCCGTAAAGCGTTACCGTGGCAGCTTCACCGAGCCGCAGGTAGTGTTCATGCCCTTGCATTGCCAACGCGAAGCGCCCGCCGACGTATAACGCCAAGTTCTCCCGCTCTTGCAGGCTTCGCACGACGCCCTGCCACTGCAGCTGCCCTCCCTTTCTCAGATAGACACCCCGCGCCGGAGACACCAGCCAACCGCTAGTGACATAGCGCGCCACAAGGCTTCTCGAATAGCCATGCGTCTGCAACCAGCGGCTGGAGACTAAATCAGAGTCTCTCAGGCTGGCTATCAAGTGGTTTAATTTTGATCTTTTTAGCTCACTCATAGTGAACATAATAGGGCTTTAAAAAACTCTGTCCAGTGAATGCAAGGTTTACCCAAAAGCTTTTTTGATCACTATGGGTGAGCCTATTGGCTATATCCTGAACACGCCCCCAAAAGTAGCTTACCCAAGAGATTCAGTGACTGCCGTTTAGGCCCAAAGGCAATCAGGTTGCGGCCACACCAGCTTGTTTGCTAAGCGGGCACTATCCCATGCCCCGCCTCACGGAGCGCTTTCTATACCGCTGCGTTAGTGGCGCTTTTTAGCCCTCGAAACTGCCACCATATTCTTTCGGAACGAGATCCACCTCTTCGTCGCCCGTCCTGATAAGATCGAGGATCATTTGCGCAACCAATGAGGGCGGGTGAGCTATCGAAGCTGCTCCCACCGCTTGCGCCTGTGCGGTGTTCAGGCCTGCTTTCACCGAGCCATAGAACTCGGTTTCTGTCATGAAAGGGTGTATCAACGATACAGTGATGCCTGCATCTGCCAGCTCAAGCCGTGCGACTTTCGAGATCATGTTGAGTGCCGACTTTGAGCTCGTATAAGCAGCCGCACCGGGGTAAGTCGCTAAAGTCGCGCCAGAGCTAACATTGACGATGCATCCGGCTCCTTGTTTGCGCATAAGGGGGATCACCGCTTGCATCATCATCAGTGGTGCCACTGTGTTTAGATTTAGCAGTTCCCGAAACTCTTCAATGTCGATGTCTTCAATCGTGGCATAAAGCCCCTGCCCCGCATTGTTAATCAAGACATCGATTCGACCATATCTCTCCTGCGCGATCTGGATCGCCTTTTGAACCTCGGCTGGGCTGGTGACATCGCAGGGTAAGGCAAGCGCGTTATTTCCCAGCTCACTCGCCAAATCGTCGAGCCGGTCTTGACGTCTCGCCAACAACACAACACGCGCACCGGCTTTAACGACCGCGCGTGCTGTCGTTTCACCAATGCCTGATGAAGCGCCCGTCACGAGGACGACTGAATGTTTAATTTCCATAGCGTATTCCCTTTCTGAAAGACGTTAAGTTGTGAAAATGAACAGAACTGTCACGCGAGAGCGTCCATTAAAAGTCCAACTGAAACGTCAATAGTTATAACAGGGCACCTAAACTATGGCGTGTGAATTCCAGCCTATAACTTGCACATTCCTGCTTAATGAATGGATGCGCAATGCAAGCTATGCTAGAACGAACGTCATGAATAATTCGATTGAAAAACTAAAAAACCTTGTCGAAAAACGTGCGAAATCTGTTCTTACCCAAACTCAAATCCCACGTTTGGATATTCTTCGTGTTTGCGAACCGACCGAGCTTTTTCCCGAGATCTATCAGCCCCTGATTAGCCTGATCCTGCAAGGCAGCAAGCGGATTGTCATCGGCGATGACGTCGTCAACTACCAGGCAGGCCAAAGCTTTATTACATCCGTCGAGCTGCCAGTGGTTGGAGAAGTCGAAGAAGCGAGTCCGGCCACCCCCTATCTGGCGTTGCGCCTAGCTCTCGACCGCACGCTAGTCACAGAGATTTTGTGCAAGGTGGATAGTCCTTTGAGCATGCCTGCAACAAGAGGTTTCTGCATTGACCGGGTGAGTGACGAGCTTGCTGATGCTTGGTACAGGATGGTCCGCCTTTCAGATCATCCGGATGATACCGCCTTAATCGCGCCTCTCATCGAACGTGAGATTCTGTATCGCATGCTTCGCGGCCCACAAGCTGAGGTGCTGAGACAAATAGCAGGCATCGATGATCGTTTTTACCAAATCAGGCGTGCTATCACCTGGATTCGCAAAAACTACGCAACGGCATTCCGAGTTGAGGAGCTTGCGGCGACAGTGAATATGAGCCCGTCTGCTTTTCATCGACGTTTCAAAGCGACGGTGAGGCTGTCGCCTCTGCAGTATCAAAAGCAGATCAGACTCTATGAAGCTCGTAGAATGCTCTTCACTGAACCGGGTGGTGTTGCCGCCGTCGCTTTATCGGTGGGCTATGAGAGCCTGTCACAATTCAGTCGAGAATATGCTCGGCTGTTTGGCGCGTCTCCTGCGCGCGATATAAGAACGCTTCGCCAAGATGCGCAAGGGGCAGCCAACAGAGTTCAATGACCCGGTCACCTTCAGCGCCCTGAGCTGTTAGAAAGCATTACCGGCAGGATAAAAAGCCGTTGTTGCGGATCGACCACCACCCCGGCCGCCTTCGCCGTCGCACGCCCCGCGGCGGCACTTACATCGTCCAATGATGCTGCTGTCAACTTTGCCAGTGCGGCAATATCATCCAGTAATCCGATCAAACCGCCCATGGGGTTTCCTCCTTGAATAAGCGTTGCAGGTAGTAAAGCACACGGTAAGTTGGGAGCGGTTATTTTCCGCTGCAATGGCCTGCAGCAGCGCATCATCCAACTAGGTATCGTGGAAGGACTGATTGTCGGCGGCGGTGACGCTGGTGTTACTTACCTAGCGCGTGCTGAAGCGCAAACGTGGGGGGAGTGCCGCTTTCTTGCGGAGGCATCAAGCTCCATCCCGCGCCTTTAAACCCTGGCCACGCCTTCGCTTGGAAACCACCACGGCCACTAACGCGACGCAAAGAACGACGGCAACACCCGCCAACACAAAATGGGAAAGGCTGCCTAGCCGCTCAAGCAGCGGCGCGATGGCCTGACCACACACATAGCCGAGCGTGACCCAGGCCAGCGCCCAGATTAACGCCGAAATAGCATTGAGCAGGATAAAGCGTGGCCAGGGAAAGTTGGTCGTACCGATGGTCACCGCACCAGCCGTGCGCAGCCCGTAAAGGAAGCGCAAGGAGAACGCGAAAACGTTCGGGTAGGCGTTGAACGTCGTCAGTACGCGTCCACCTGCCGCGCTACCCTGCACCGAACGTACGATAGCGCTATTACGCCCTCCATGCCCGAGCAGGAAGAAGAGTTGATCGGCAAGGAAAGAGCCCAACGCAAGGGCGATGATAGCGGGCCAAAATCCAATCAGGTGCTGATGAGACATGATGCCGCCCAGCATCGCGATGGCTTCGCCCTCCAAGCTCGCCCCCACGAACAGGCCGAAGCTGCCATAATTCGCCACCAAATGCTCGAGCGTCATTTGCGTTCATCCATAAAGTAACACCGGAACCGTGGCGGCACGTAAAGGCCCTCTATCGCGATTCGGGATGATGCGGAGGGTCGAAACTCACTGGAGACGCTATGCATAACCTATGAATTCCCGTCGTCGCCATTCTCGTCAATGCGAATGCGGGCCTGATATTCGGTGGCCAATCCTACTCCGAGGCCCAGCGTGATGCGAACATCGCCACAAGCATATCGGGAACGCCTCGGTAACCAGACACAGGCAGACATCTCGCATTTAAAAAGCGTCAACAAGGGCTATGGCGTATGCGGCGATTATAACCTTGCCAACGTTGAGCATGGCCACTTTTACCACCACAGTGCCCTTCTTTAATGCCAAACCTATTCGTGATTTTCCTTGATGTGCAACAAATCAGCAGCCTGAACCAGCTTCAACCCCCACTCCACTCGCTCGGGAATGGCTCGAATCAGTTGCGCCTGATCTTCGCCTAACAGTGCTCGAAGCTGATGGGGAGCGAACACCAAGTCGATGAATTGACGAGCCAGCTCGTCAGGGTCCATCGGTTGGTCTGGGCCTGCCAAAATGGCCGAGCGGACGCGAACGAATCCCCCTTCCCACCCAATGCGGTTCACTTCTGCAGCCAGAACCGGGGCGCGGATAGAGGTAGCTATGACCAAGCGCATCATCGCCAACGTATGGGGTTGCAGCGCGTGCTCTAAAATACCTTGCCCCACATGCCGCAGGCGGCCTTTCAGCGGGAGCGAGGGGGTTGCTTCGGCGGGCATCAGCAAGGTGGCTACGTGGCGCCGTACCACCGCTTCGAACAGCGCTTCTTTATTGGCGTAACGGGCATAGAGGGTGGCTTTGCTTGCACTGGCATCGTAGGCGATGGTTTCGCATGAGGTGGCTTCGAAACCACTGGCCAAAAAGTTCTTCAGCGCAGAATCCAGCAATCGACGCTCCACCTCGCCCGCTTGGCTCTGCTTGGGCCTGCCGCCTTTGGATTTGGTCTTGCTCTTGGTCAACGTCATGGATCGCAACTTACCAATGTCTTGCTTGTGCGTCAACTAAACGGTAACGTTCAGTTCAGTTAAATCAAAAACGGGTAGCCACCGTTTTACCCACTCAGATCAACTAACCAAAAGGTGCTTCGTGGATCACACAAATGCTTTACCCATTGCGGTGGCCGGCGCTACAGGGGATTTGGGGTACCGCATAGTCCAGGCACTGACAGCGCGCGGTGCCCATGTGATAGCGCTGGTTCGGCCAGGCACTGAGCAAGCCCGGTTAACGGGCCTGCGCAACAGCAGCATTACGATCAAAGCCGTTTCCCTGGATGACGCTCTGGGCCTGCGCCATGCCCTTGTCGGCTCGGGTTGCGTGGTGTCTACGCTTAATGGCTTGGAGGAGGTCATCATTGAGCAGCAAGGTAGACTGTTGGAGGCCACGGTAGCGGCCGGGGTACCCAGGTTCATTCCATCGGATTACTCGCTCGACTACACCCGCACCCGCCCCGGCGACAACCGCAACATGGACCTGCGCCGACGCTTTGCCGACAAGCTCGATACGGCTGACATCAAAGCTACCTCCATTCTCAACGGCGGGTTTCTGGAACTGCTGGAAGGCGACGCCCCTATCGTGCTGCCTGGGCGCCGGGTGCTACATTTTGGCGATGCGCAGCAGCCACTTGACTTCACGGCTAAGGACGACGTGGCCGCTTTTACCGCTGATGCCGCGCTCGATCCTCACACGCCGCGTTTTCTGCGCATTTCCGGTAACAGCCTGTCACCTGCGCAAATCGCCAACACCCTGACGGAGCTGACCCAGCAGCATTACCGAACCTTGCGCCCTGGTAATATCGGGACGCTGTCCGCCCTTATCGGCGTAGTGCGTGCGCTAACCCCAGCGAGTAAAAACCCCTTTCCCGCTTGGCAAGGCATGCAATACCTGCGCGATATGATGAGTGGCCGCGGCAAGCTGCTCAACTTGGATAACGATCGCTATGGCCCACGGGAATGGGCTTCCGTCCGCAACACGCTGGCCCATACCCATGTGCAAGGAATTAAACGGTGAGCAACCTTATCGCGTCGCTCCCCCTTCACATTCCCCAAGCGCAACTCGATGATCTGGCCCAGCGCCTAGTGCAAACCCGGTGACCAGACCCGGAAACGGTATGCGACAACAGCCAAGGGCCGCAGCTCGAAAGTCTTCGCACTTTGGTAGAGCTAGGCAGCTTATTGTTTGAGAATGCACCAGATTCAGTGGCATGCCTCAGCGGCTCACCCTACTAGGGTACTTGAATCGTATTTTCTGGTACGAACAACATTCTGGATCAGTGCATCCAGCGTAGGCCGAAGAACGGATTCATCCCACTCAAAATGCGACCAGTTGCGCTGTTCCCAGACATACATGAGCCGATTGTTTCGCCTATTCAGCTCATATTATGAGCCGATTACGATTTATATTCGGCTCATGGACTGCAGTATAAATGCGCGCTGGATCTCGCCATCTAGTTCTACTGCCTGGCTTGTTTTTCTTGCCAGCCATACCTATATTCATATTTGTTACTTTTGAATATAGGAAGCACATCATGGCTACTACCAGCCTTAGCCTAGGGGATCACTGGGAAGTCTTTATCAGAAACGAAGTCGCCAGCGGCCGCTACGGCTCCGCTAGTGAGGTTGTGCGAGATGCGTTGCGCGCCATGGAGGAACGCAAAAGCAAATTAGAGGCGCTACGTACTCATCTAGCCCAAGGCGCCGAGCAAGCTAGAGCCGGTGAATTCGTGGACGATTTCTCAATGGATGCATTAATCAACGATTTGGATAACGAAACGTAATGCCTACGTTTCATATCACACCAAGGGCAAGAGAAGATTTAAAAGATATCGGCCGCTATACGGAGTGGCAATGGGGAAAGAGCCAACGAAACACATACCTAAAGGATTTTGAAATACGGTTTAAATGGCTCGCAGAAAATCCCCGACTGGGGAAGTATCGCTCTGACATCAGCGAAGGTTATTACAGCTACCCCCAGGGCCAGCACGTTATCTTTTACCTGATTGGCCAAGAGTGCATTGAGATCATTGGCATTCCTCATAAAGAGATGGATATCGTTTCCTATTTTCTGACTGATTAACGACCTTCAAGTATTAGGCGCGCCTGCCCAGCGGGTAAACATCTTGTCGATACGCTCTTTGTGAGCTCGTACAAACCTTAGCTTCACTTCTCACTCAATACCTCACGCAGCCAGCCCAATAATGCTTCGCTGCCTGGGCGTTGAGGCGCGCCCTGGCGTGTGTATAGGGCGATAGCATCGTGCTGGGGCAAGCTCTCTGCCACCGGGCGGATCAGTTCGCCATTTTCAATTAATCGCTGCGTTGTGCGCCGCCATCCCAAGGCGATACCGTGCCCCGCGACCGCCGCTTGCAGTAGCAGTGGATAGCTATCGAAAACAGCACTCTCCGCTGACGAGCGTTCAAAGTGCCCCATAGCACGCAACCAGCCATCCCACTCCAGCCAATCCGCCGGGTCAGCGTGGTGGTGCAGTAGTCGCTGGTTACGTAACGCATTGAGACTCAGCGGCGTGGAGACACCGTTCAGGTAGGCAGGACTGCAGACCGGAAATATCTCCTCCTCGGCGGTAAACACCAATCGATGGCTACCGCTGGGACGTCCGTTGGTTTGCAGCGCAATGTCGAAGCTGCCACTAAATTCGGTAATTGGCCTCGTCGACGTCGCCAGCTGTATCTCAATTTCAGGATAACGACGGTTGAAGTCAGCCAACTGTGGCATCAGCCAATAGAACGCTTCGCATAACTGGCAGAACAACACGACGCGCTTATCATTTGGGTCGCCGCGCAGCGCCTGAGCCCCCGTGGCGATACTTTCCAGCGCCTGGGAGACCATACAGCCAAACTCACGCCCCTCCCGGGTCAGAAACACGCGGCGATGACGGCGCTCGAAGAGCATCACGCCAAGATCTTCCTCCAGCGCACGGATCTGTCGGCTGATAGCCGCCTGGGTCAGATGGAGCTCATCGGCCGCGCGCGAAAAGCTCTCAAGCCTGGCGGCAGCCTCAAAGGGTCGCAGCGTTGCCAGCGGTGGAAGAGACTTGATGAAATTATCCATAATCTGAGCTCATGCATGGTGACGCAGAAGTCGTTTGAAGCACTGCTAGTGGCAGCGGCATTCTAAAGCGGAATTCATACCTGGAACGCTGCAATGAAGGCCACCGCTGAACTACAAGATAATATCCTACAGGGCATAAGCCTTATCGTGGGAGCTGTCTTTCTGCTGGCGTTGACCGACGCCCTGGTTAAGTATCTAAGTGCCAGTATGTCGCTATGGCAACTCTATGTCATCGCCTCAACGCTATCGCTGCCGATACTCTTTGGCTTGATCATTGGCCACTCAGGCCCCCGCCCAAAGGTAAAATCACGCCGCTGGGTGGCGATAAGAAGCCTGCTTCTGTTACTGATGTGGATAGCCTATTACGCAGCACTGCCGCTGATTCCGCTCTCGGTGGCAGCGGTCGCCATTTACACCACGCCGCTGTTTATTGCCGTGCTGGCTGCTTTTGGGGCAGGCGAGCACCTTTCACGCCAGGCGTGGCTGGGCATCCTCTGCGGTTTCCTGGGTGTGGTAGTGGTGTTGCGCCCTGGCGGCGACACTTTCACACCTGCCACACTGCTACCCGTACTTGCCGCGCTCTTTTATGCGCTGGCCATGCTAGTCACTCGCCACCACTGCCAAAGAGAGCATCCCATACTTCTCACCCTGGGATTAAATCTAGCCTTTCTGGGGGCAGGCAGTCTCTTCAGCGTGTTGGTGGCAATTAGCAGCACAGCAACACTCGCTGAACGCGCGCCATTCCTGTTCGCCGGTTGGCAACCGCTAGACGCCACAGCGTTATTGATCGTCGGCGCCTACTCGCTACTGCTGATCATTGTGAATACCGGGGTGGCAAGGGCCTATCAAATTGCCCCTTCGGCGCTGATCGGCACCTTTGATTACGCCTACCTCATCTTTGCCAGCCTTTGGGGCTACCTGCTATTCAGCGAAGTGCCCGATGCCATGACTTGGCTGGGTATGGGCATGATATTAATCGCGGGGGTGATGGTGTTACGGCAACGGCGGGGGTAACACCTATATTCTCAATGAACTACCGAGACGTCCTCAGTAGTTAGTTAACCAAGCAATACAGAATAACGCGTGCTGCGCCCACCGCCGGGTAGCTTGGAAAGGCAGCCTTTTTCCAGCAGCTCTGCCAAATCCCGCGTTGTGGTGGCTTTACTCACTTTGACCAACGATTGGTACTTACGAGCATTGATGCCCTGCTCGAATTCCTCCCCTGCTGTATCCAGTAAGCGGTTCAGCACCTTGATTTGCCGCTCGTTCAGCACGGTGGTGGCATGGCGCTGCCAGAAAGTAGCTTTCATTAACACACGGTCGATTCTTAACAGCGCCTGCTCAAGCGCCTCTTTCAGCGTATCCAGAAACCACTACAACCACGGCGTAATATCGAGGCTGCCCTTCTGAGCAATTTCAAGATGATCGTAATAAGCATTGCGGTGCGCCATTGCCATTATCAGCATCATGACTATATCGTAAGCAACTGATACCGTTAGTTTTTTATTAGCTGGTACGCAGAGGAAGGAGTAGCGGGACCAGTATGGTGGGATATTGCTTTCAATTTTGGCGATGATGTTGATTGTAAAGCGCAATGCTTAAAGCGTTTACAATAGATTATAAATAACGCTCAAATATTTACTAAATTTTATTTTATATTTTCAGGTAGTTAAGTATAATTTAAAATATAATAGCTTACTATTTCAAATCTTAATCGCAGCTAACTGCATAAATAAAAAGCGACCTTAATGCTAAACGAACTTATTACTACTATTATTTTCATAGTAACATTTTTGAGTGGTATAGCTGCAGCTGTATTTGCTTGGACACGTATTTTCCTGCATCAAATCCCCGATTGGAAATATAAAAAACAAAAAAACAGTTTAGATATTTTTGAAAACATGTGCCTAGCCCATGAAAAGTATATAGAGCAGCCTGATCACTCTACAAATAAAGCAAAACTAGAATATCTAACAAAAATTTATTGTGGTTATCAAATTAACCACCGCCTAGTGAATCTTGCGTTTAAATCTGATAGCGCAATAGAAACTCTTGAAGATATAAGAAAACTCAAAGGAGAAGTTATTTATAAAAATGAAAAATTTCAAAAAAGAACAAAACCTTATAAATTTCCCGATAGCAAAGCATCAGAAAAATGGCGCTGGATTTCTTTTATTTTCTATCTTTTAGCCACGGGTATGTTCTTTGGTTCTTTACCTTCTCAAAACATAGGGCTTATCTCTTTTCCTGTAGCAATATTACTGCTGTTTGGAAGTATAGTTTTTGCATGGTTATGCTATGAAACAATGCAACAATATTTGAGATGCAAAAGACTGGAGCGCATTGGAGCACTTATTGAAAAATATGAACCGGATATGTTACCCGAAGATTAACAGAAAAATATAGAAATAACTTAAAAACTTCAACGAATTGTATTATTACTAACAAGGACGTTTATGAGCCAACCTTCAAACCACTCTGCTTTAAACAATAGTAAAGCTAAAAAAAACCTTAGCTTTGATATTTTAAATAGTCGCGGCCGATTAGGAAGATTGCGCTTTTTAAAATATTCACTGCTTATCTTTATTATATGGGCTGTAATAGGCGCTACCAGCAATGTTTTATGGAATCTTTACTATACGGGGTGGCATGATGCACTGAGTCTATTCATGATTTTTGTATCAATTATTGCTTCAGTTATGGGAATCATCATTTGCACACGTAGATTAAATGATTTCAATGCCACAGGCTGGTGGATGTTGCTTTTCTTCGTTCCCATCGTAACACCTATAATGCTACTATTGATGTTATTATTACCAGGCACTCAAGGTGAGAACCGCTTCGGCCCCACGCCTCCAAAGAATAACAAATTTACGTATGTGACTGTATTTTTGATGCTGACTTTACTCTTTTTAGCGGCAGCTCTATAACGCATAAATTTGCACAAAAAGCATGGAGTGCCAGAGGCACAACTGCTCGCAGGAAAGCGGCTCATTCAACTGATGCGTGGATTGCAGCAATAGCGCTACCAGCGCCTCGGATTCTGGTGTTGTTCTGACGGAGACACCGGCCTGCTCTAGACCAAGCTGGCGAGCAACGGAAGACCTCACAGAGCCAACATCCAGGCGTTCACCTTCGATTTCGCTGGTACGAATAGCATTCTGGATCAGCGCATCCATCACCACGTCCAGATCGGCCTCGCCGTGGACAGCCTCGGTTTTACCCAGCACCCGGCCCTGCAGTAACCGTACGGCATCCAGCGTAGGCCGAAGCACGAATTCATCCCACTCGAAATGCGGCCAGTTGCGCTGTTTCCAGATAAACATGAGCCGATTGCTCCGCCTATTCAGATCACTTTCTGAGCCAGTTATAATTTATTATCGGCTCAAGGGATTTTTAATGAGATTTTTAGGTTTTCGATTTGCATAATAGAGAGCTATCTTAACATTTTTTATCTTGAATACAGAAAGTTAATTATGATAACGACCATCTTTAAACTTGGAGAGAAATGGGAAGCCTTTATCCAAAATTAAGTCTCCAGCGGACGCATTGCTCCGCTAGTGAAGTTCTATTTGATACTTGATAAAAAAAGTAAAATAAAAATTAAAAAGATAAGCACTCAAACAGCCCAAAGTGCAGCTTTAGCTAGAGCGGGCAAGTTTAACAATAATTTAACGATGGGTACTTAATCAAAGGTTTTGACAGTTAAGCTTGATGCCCAATTGCTTGCTTTTGAATGGATAACCTATATGGACTCTTTAGCTTTCATCAATACATAATTTACATCACTGATGCATCACCTAGCTCTTACATAGACAGTCAATTTCTAAAGGGCGAAATATAGTAAACCTCACTCCCGACGTTTATAATATCGAAAAAACCATCAAAATCAATTTTAGAATACAAGCCTATTTTAAAGGTATTCCCATTCGAATAATAAACGTCAACATGCGACAAAGGGTGTGATTTCGCATCCTGCCTTTTAGTATCGTAATCAAATCTCAAATAACCATCTTCAAACACGACGATCTCCTTAAAAAAAAGCCAGAAATCATCTAAGTGACCACCATACTCCTCATTAACATCAATTATACTATAGGCGAATTCTTCAACATCACTGGCACCATATATATGTTCGTTAAATACTGACATAAACAAAGATGTAGCTCGACTATCTACTGGAAAGCCTTGCTTACTGTAAAAACAACAACTTCCATCTTCATTTAAATCAACTAAAAAAGGAAAATTAATGGAAAAAATTTTCTCATCGCTACAGAAAAAGATCCTACTCATCTTATCAACAACCAACACCATTCTTGATACAGCTTTCTCTTCAGGCGCATTATTGCCAACCAACATAATTTTAACAGCCTGCATTAAAACCCCGATAAGATCTTTTTTATTTCTGACAGGAGAAAAAATAAAATTAGTTTGGATTTCATCTAATATAGTATATTTTCTTTTTCATCATTTTCTCAAAAATCTTATATTTGATTCAATTACTTCTTCTACGGCCTGTCGGTCATAGTTATCTTGCAAAAGTACGGACGCAACCTTATTTATTTCCATAATTGTAAGCCTATCTGTAATACCCTGGCTATTGCATACGTCTTCAACCATGTCTTGAAGACTAAGACTACTATCTGCATCATACTCTATTGGATTAACGTATGACATTTTATCGTTCTCAGAAGGCATGAAAACAGTCATATGCCCAAGAGTATTTATTTCTGAAAGCGTACTCTTGAGTATTTTAAGAATATCTTCATTCCCTGGTCTTTTAACGACAATATAAGTTTTAATAAAGGATCTTGTCAGCATCATATACAAAGCATTTCTATAACGAGCTTCTCTAGAAAAATTACTTAGAAAACATATTACAAATGGAAACTCAAGCCCTTTAACATTATTTTGATTACTTATGAAAAAATCCCCTCTACCTCTAGATTTAGTTTCGTATGCTTTATTAACTTCCCATTCAAACTCGCGCGACAAGAGTATGGATAGTTTATCGGCGACACTATAACCATACTGAGATGGTTGATAAAACATTGCACCAATGTCATCTGCTTCTACAGTTGGATGATCTTCTCTAATTTTTTTTACAATATCTAAACCAACTTCAGAAAATTCTGATGTACTACCACACTCCACTATTTCAACACTAGGCATTGATTGGTCATTTATATCTTCAAATCTTCTAACAGGCTCCCTTTTTAAAAGGTATTTACCTTCCAACTCTTGCACTTGATATCCACAGGCTTCCCACTCATCTTTTTCTAACCATGTAAGCTTAGGAATTTCAAACATACCAGTGCCTAGACCGTGGGAAAACATTAGGGTTCGAGGATCTGTGCGATAGCATTTTCTCAGCAAAAAATCAGGCCTTACAGGGCCAGCTAAATAATTATCAAATATACTTTGGAAGATATCACCAGCAACATACACTCGTTTTTTAGTCACTTTTTCAGCTAATTCAAAGAAAACCTCTGGAAAATCTTGGCTTTCATCAATTAACATAAAATCAAATGCATACTTATTTTCAATTGTTGGTTTATCTCCAATAGCTGCTAGGGCGTGAGCACAAGCATTTTCAAAGCTAAACCTGGGGGTAAATGGAAAAAACTCGACTCCATAATGAGCACAAATGTAACGGTATGCACCACTATGTATATCGTTTCGACTACCCCACGCATGTACACACCATAATCGTTCATGCCAAGCAATTTGTTGATCCACTCTCATAAAATCAAAGAATTCTGGTATTCTATTTCGGAGGCTAGAAGCTAATATTTTATTATGACAAGTGAACATAACTCTAGGCTCATCCTCTGAACCGTAAATTTCTTTTAGCTTATGTAACAAGAGCTCAGTTTTACCAGCACCAGACATTCCTTGTATTCTAACTACTTTGCTTTTAGGCGGTTGATAAACAAATCTTGTTTGCTCTCCATCAAATAAAAGTATTTTTTTCTTCACTTTTTCAAGTGTAGACTGAGGCTGTTCAACACCAACCTTATCAATATCATTCACGCTACCTGTGATAAGAGAGATTAATAGTTCACATCTCCTTGCATCTCCTCCATCTTCAATCCTTGAAAACTCTAAAAGAGCTTCAAAACTATCTATATCATCCAATGTTGCTTTTTTAATCAACCCGTTACGCTTCCAATCTCGAGGCCGTCCTATAGCTTTTCGATGTCTATACTTGTCTGCTAACGAACCAACGTCTTCAATAAAGTCATCACAAAAATATTCAAACTCTTCTGCATTAATAGCACAGTCTAAAAAAACTATGCTGTAACCTGGCATCAAAAAAACTACACCACCCTCATAATCGTAGTAGTATTTAGAATCATTCAGAGGACGGTTTATCACATATAACTGAAGTTCATTAAAATAAGAAAAATCTTTCGCCTCTTTTATTATCTCGAGATCTTTATATTCATCTTTTCCATCGAAAAAAAACCAGCTATTATCCATAACCTTCCCCAAAAAGCTTTATTTTTCATCATAAAAAAGCCCATCATATGATGGGCTTTTGAAAAAACCAATATCTAATCAATCACTCCCACTCAATAGTAGCAGGCGGCTTACTGCTCACGTCATAGGTGACGCGTGATACGCCTTCCAACTCATTAATAATACGGTTGGAGACCTTCTCCAGCAGCTCGTAGGGCAGGTGCGCCCAGCGAGCGGTCATGAAGTCGATGGTTTCTACCGCACGTAGTGCGATGACCCATTCGTAGCGGCGGCCGTCGCCGACTACGCCTACTGATTTCACTGGCAGGAACACGGCGAAGGCTTGGCTGGTTTTTTCATACCAGCCGGAGGCGCGCAGTTCTTCGATGAAGATGGCGTCGGCATCGCGGAGGATGTCGGCGTACTCTTTCTTCACTTCGCCCAGAATACGCACGCCAAGGCCCGGCCCCGGGAAGGGGTGGCGGTAGACCATGTCGTAGGGCAGGCCGAGTTCGAGACCGAGTTTGCGCACTTCGTCTTTAAACAGTTCGCGCAGCGGCTCGACCAGCTTGAGCTTCATGGTTTCCGGCAGGCCACCCACGTTGTGGTGGGATTTTATCACGTGCGCTTTGCCGGTTTTTGAGGCGGCGGATTCGATCACGTCCGGGTAGATGGTGCCCTGGGCCAGGAACTCGACGCCTTCGATCTTGCTGGCTTCTTCATCGAATACATCGATGAAAGTATTGCCGATGATCTTGCGCTTGGCTTCGGGGTCTTTCTCGCCCTTCAGCTTGCCGAGGAACAGGTCTTCGGCGTCTACGCGGATCACCTTAACGCCCATGTGCTTGGCGAAGGTTTCCATGACCTGGTCGCCTTCCGCTTTACGCAGCAGGCCGTTGTCCACGAATACACAGGTCAGCTGGGTGCCAATGGCCTTGTGGAGCAGCGCCGCAACCACGGAAGAATCCACACCGCCGGAAAGGCCGAGCAGTACGTGGCGGTCGCCCACTTGCTCGCGCACGCGCTGTACCTGGTCTTCGATGATTTG
>TARA_R110002012_G_scaffold54022_3_pt1 | contig 17019 bp, 17 predicted proteins | sample TARA_R110002012 | Tara Oceans TARA_R110002012 (sample SAMEA4396515) | marine metagenome | biome: Westerlies Biome; feature: [DCM] deep chlorophyll maximum layer (ENVO:01000326); material: water (ENVO:00002006), including particulate matter (ENVO:01000060) such as... | depth 40 m
ACAAATTAAAACTTGGGTGCCGCGCGGTTATATTGTTGTGCATTCCTCCTCTCCCGGAACAGGACTTTCGCAAGGTTCCCCGACCGTTGGCGGCGATAATGAATCGCTGGCTCCAAAAGCCGTTATCGATTGGTTGAATGGTCGCGCAAAAGGATATACCACTCCCGACGGGACTGAAGAGGTAAAAGCATATTGGACCACCGGAAAAGTTGGAATGACAGGAACTTCGTATAACGGAACCATTCCACTGGCAGCTGCAACTACGGGTGTGGAAGGCTTAGAAGCTATTATTCCCATTGCGCCAAACACTTCCTATTATCACTATTACAGGAGCAACGGATTGGTACGTTCGCCAGGTGGGTATTTAGGAGAAGATGTTGACGTACTTTACGATTTCATCAATAGTGGCGACGAATCAAAAAGGGCCCATAACAATAAAATCTATCGCGATACCGAAATTAAAAATGGAATAGACCGAAAAACGGGTGATTATAATGAATTTTGGGTTGGCCGGGATTATTTGAATGATATGAAACCGATGAAAGCCGCGCTTTTTATGTCGCACGGTTTTAATGATTGGAACGTAATGCCCGAGCACAGCTATAGAATTTATAAAAAGGCAGAGGAAATGGGACTTCCCGTAAAAATCTATTATCACCAATACGGGCACGGCGGGCCGCCACCACTATCTATGATGAATAAATGGTTTACGAAATATCTCTTCGGAATTGATAACGGTATTGAAAAAGGCCCTAAAGCGTGGATTGTTCGCGAAAACGATAAAAACGACAACCCCACACCATACGCAGACTACCCAAATCCAGATGCTCAAAAAGTTACGCTTCACTTAAAAGCAACTTCAAAAAACGAAGGGATGTTAACACTCGAAAAAAGCAAAAAACAAGGCACACAAACCTTAATTGATAATTATAATTTTTCTGGGGATGACCTTGCGAAAAGTGAAAGCTCAAATCACAGGTTGCTTTTTGTAACTTCTATTTTAAAAGAAGATTTGCATCTGTCTGGTCTTACAAAATTGAACATTAAATTGGCAAGTAGCAAACCCGCTGCAAATCTTTCCGTATGGATGGTTTCCTTACCTTGGAATAAAAATAAGAATGCCAAAATAACCGACAATATTATTACACGCGGTTGGGCAGACCCCCAGAATTATAAATCCATTTCTGAAAGTGAGCCATTAAAGCCCGGGAAGTTTTATGAAATGTCCTTTGATTTAATCCCCGACGATCAAGTAATTCCAGCTGGACAGCAGATTGGGTTAATGATTTTTTCAAGCGATAATCAATTCACCCTTTTGCCAGAACCGGGAACTGAACTTACTGTTGATCTTGATGAAACAACTATTGAAATTCCAGTGGTTGGCGGAAAAGAAAAATTTAAAAAAGCAGTAAATAATTAGGAATATTTCCAATTATAAAAGGAATATTTCCAAATAATAATTAACTTTGAAGCAACCCAATCTTCAAAGTTTTTTATGTCTGCAGATTTTTTAAAAGGCCGTGGCGCTCAGAAAAATGTACATAATCGTTTCTTCGAGAATAGTCACGAAGTATTGGACGAGTTTCTAAATTTCTGCGAAGCGGAAGGCGAGGAAGCAGACAAAAACAAAACCAATTACATTGAAGTTTTTCCAAAAACATTTGTAAATAAAGTGGAAAGCCCAGATGTGGGGATGGGTTTTTCGGCAAATCCATATCAAGGTTGCGAACACGGTTGCGTATATTGCTACGCACGAAACAGTCACGAATATTGGGGCTATGGCGCGGGCTTGGATTTTGAGCGAAATATTCTTTTCAAAAAAAATGCGCCGAAATTGTTGGAAGAAAAGATAACTTCAAAAAATTGGCAGGGCGACACTATTGTTTTTTCAGGAAATACGGATTGTTACCAACCGCTTGAACGCAAACTGGAAATTACTCGAAAATGTCTTGAAGTTATGTTGAAATGGAAACATCCAACGGGTATAATAACCAAAAATTCATTGATTCTCCGTGACCTCGACATTTTAAAGGAAATGGCGAAACTGAATATTATTTCAGCAAATATTTCTATAACCTCTCTTTCTGAAGATACGCGCAGATTGCTTGAACCGCGAACTGCAAGTATAAAACAACGACTAAAAACTGTGGAAACACTTTCAGAAAATGGCATTCCGGTTCGAGTAATGATGGCGCCGATTATTCCTTCATTAAACAGCCACGAAATACTTCCTTTGGTAAAAAAAGTGGCAGAACTCGGCGCGCATGATGTGGGTTATACCATTGTGAGATTGAACGGACAAATTGCTGAAATTTTCAAAGATTGGGCCCACAAAACCATTCCAGACAAGGCGGAACGGATTTTAAACCAAATAGCCGAATGTCATGGTGGAAATCTTAACGACAGCAATTGGGGACGACGGATGAAAGGCGATGGCACTATTAGCGAACAAGTAAAAAACACCATGGCACTTGCCAAAAAACGATATTTAAATGAAAGAATCGTGGAACCGTTAGATGTTTCCCATTTTCTACAACTTAAAAATCCGCAGATGCGTTTGTTTTAATTAGTAACTTTGGCGCTGCCTTTATTGGGCAAAATTCGACTAATTAAAATTATGGGGTTTCGAAAAAAAATACTTCTTTACAGCTTCTTCTTGCATTTTTCTTTTGGTATTGGACAAGAAAAAGAAGTGCTTTCCCAACTTTCTTTTGAGGCTATAACTGATTCTATAAATACCTATATTTTTAGTGATCTTTCAAAAGCAGTAGCTGCATCGAATGCGTTTATAGTTAAAGCAAAGCGCGAAAAGAATAAGAAAAAAGAAGGGCAAGGCCTCCATGCGCTTGGCGTTTGTTATGAAAGGCATCGAGAGTTTGACAGGGCTCAAGAACAGTTTGAAAAAGCACTTCGTTTTGCCAAAAAAAACAAATTAGATGAAGAAATAGTGGCTTCCTATATGCTGGGGGCACAAATACAAATGGGTCGCTCAAACGCAAGCCAAGCCCTTGAGCTTTTAGATAAGGCACTTTTAAAAGCTGAAGAAATTGATAGCGAAGTATATAGGGAAAGTGTATTGCAATTTATTTCATACCTCCTTCAAATGTCGGGAGATACCCAAAAAGCTATTGATATCCGAAAAAAAACGATTGCAATTTATAAAAACAAACCGCTAGATTCTGTATATACGAACACTGTAAAAAATACTGTGCTCGCAACAAGCTATTCACAACTTTCCGGTTCTTTTCTCAAACTAAAACAAGCAGATTCGGCCAAGCATTACGCAACCTTAATAGCTAAATTAGTAACCCCTACCGATAGCTGCAACCAACGAATTCTGTATGAAACAAATGCAGAAATTGATTTCTATGAAAAAAAATACCCAGAAGCTAAGAAAAAATTTAAAATAGCATCCAAACTTTGCGATCCAAACGCTCCATTAATGGATTTGCGAATGAATTATGACTTTGGAAAAGTAGAGCACGCACAAGGTAATTTTGTTGAAGCCAAACAAATTTTACAAAAAGCATTGGACACATATGAAGTAAAGCCCTCCGAAGAAGGTTATATGGACGATTTTTATAAATTGCTTGCGGATAGTTACAAGGAAACTGGAGATTTTCAAAAAGCAAATTATTATTTTGAGAAATACATAAATTCCACCTCTGAATTCGATAAAATTAAAAATGATCTTAAAGCTTCCACAAAGGCCCAGGAAATTAAAAAATTCCAAAACGAACTAAAGCTGCTCAAGGAGGAAAAAAACCAAAAACAGACCTACCTTAATTTTATTCTTCTAGGCGCTTCAGTTATTATATTAATATTATTGTTTTTTCTCTTGCGTTTTTACAAAAAGAAAAAAGAAAACGAGCTTAAGTTTGAGGCCTTACTTTCAAAAATGAATCGTTCCTCTGAAAGCGCACTTCCCATTATTGATACAAAAGATGAAGTTTTAGAAGAAAAAAACAGTACTGAGGTTCCCGAAGAAACAAAACAGCAAATTTTGGAAGGTCTCAAAAAGCTTGAAAAACAAGAATATTATCTTAAACAGGAATGCAACTCCTACAACGTTGCCAAGAAAATAAACACCAATACTTCGTACCTCTCAAAAGTAATAAACAGTCATTACGGGAAAAATTTTAATACCTATATTAACGATCTTCGTATAAACTATACAATTGTCCGGCTTAAAAACGATGTTATTTTTAGGTCGTATTCCATACAATCCATTGCCGAGGAAGTGGGATATAAATCTGCAGATTCCTTCACCAAATACTTCAAAAAAGATACGGGATTAAACCCTTCATTCTACATTAAGGAAATTAAGAACATAGCCTAAAAAAAGCTTTTACACCCTAAATTTATAAATATGGGGTTGGTAGTTTTTTCCTTCTTCAAAATTGTAAAGAAAGCTTTAAACGCTAGTCTTTTCAATATGTTTCATTGTTTTTTAATCCCCTAATTTTCTAAATCTGGGGAGGCTTCTCTTGTATTATGGTGTGTTGCGTTGCAAGTTTGCTTCAATAAATAACCATAAAAACTATATATATGAAAAAACTTGGCAAACAAAAAAACAAGAAACGATTTATCCTTAAAATCCTATTGGGTTTTATAATCGGCATTTCCTTTGCCTTTGGAATGGGGAATATGATAAAGCGAAATTCAAACCTTCGTGATTCTATTGAAAAAACACTTCAGCAAAACTGCAACTGTGAAAGCGTAACATTGGATGACAGTGCAGTGGGAATTCAATTTAATAAAGTTGATGGAGTCAGCAATTCAACATTTCATTTCACACTAAAAAATAGTGAGTATAGCACTTCATCAAAAGTTGAGGCAAATCGATTAAACACAATCCTTAAAAAAGAGGTTGAAAACTATGAGACCGTTGATTTTATTTCTTTTCACTTTAAGACGAAAAATAAAATCGAGAGCGTAAAAATTAAAAATAGAAAGTAACGAATAACTAAATAACAATACCTATGGAAAACCGGCAAAGAAATTTTAATGCACAAAACGAAACGTTCAAAACAAAAACCCCTATCAGAATACAAGTAATTAAATTTGCAATTGGTCTTGTAATCGGCGTTTCAATTTATCTAATCGTAAAACTAATTTTTTAAAACGAACTATTATGACAACACTTATAAAATTCGCTATCGCGATAACAATGCTGTTCCTAACGGGAACAACATTCGCCCAAGAGCTAAAGGGCGCTTACAGCGGCACTTTGGATGTACAAGGCATGCAATTGGAGTTAATCTATAACATTACCCCAACAACAAACGGGTACACAGCTACTTTAGATGTTCCCGCCCAAGGTGCTTCGGGAATCGAACTCGATTCTGTACTATTGCAGGATAAAGAAGTTACCATCACTTCCGCCAAAATGCAAATGAAGTTTACAGGAATCCTTTCCGAAAATGGAATTGATGGAACGTACGAGCAAATGGGACAAAAATATCCACTAACATTGAAGAAAACTGTAAAAACAAAACCAGGGAATACCGCACTGCCATCAACAGATGCCGAGCTAGCAAAGCTTGCAGCAAAAGAAACCGGAAATTATAAATATTCCGTTTCAGATTATTTTAAAACACCCGAAGCATATTCGTTTCAGCTTTCTCCAGACGGTAAATTCATAAGTTATATGAAACGTAGGGAAACGGGCGAACGTGACCTTTATTTAAAAGAAACGACAACCCAAAAGGAAACACTTTTAATAAAGCAGGAGGAAGATTTAATCCGTGGATATTATTGGGCAAACAACCACCGTATTCTTTATATGCAGGATAAAGGCGGAAACGAAAATTATCACGTTTTTGGGGTTGATATTACAGGCAATAACAAAAAAGAATTGACACCTTTTGAAGGCGTGCGCGTGACCATTATTGAATCTTTGAAAGAAGACGAAAACAACATAATTGTTCAAATGAACAAGGATAATCCACAACAGGAAGAACCGTACAGATTAAACATAAACACGGGCGAAGCAACCAAACTTTACACCGTACTTGCAGGCGATCCTCCCGTAAGTGGCTATAATTTTGACCGAAAAGGAAATCTGCGTGCCGTTAATAGAATTGTGGATGGTATAAATTCTGAAATTCTTTACAATATTGATGGCGAATTCAAACAATTGAAGGTAACACCCTTTGGCGATGCATTTTATATTTATTCTTTTAATCCAAATACCGAAAATCCTGATGATGCCTATGTTATTTCTAATTTAGGAAAAGACAAACAAGAAATTCAGTTGTATGATTTGAAGAAAAACGAAAAGATAAAAACAGTTTTTAGCAATGAAACTTTCGATGTTTCAGGTGTATCCTTGTCGCGAAAACGCAATTATGAAATTGATTATTTTTCATACGATGGTGAAAAAACAGTAATAATTCCTGTAAGCGATACCTATAAAAAAATATACAACCGACTTAAAAAAGAATTTGGTGACAAGCAATTTTTCACTGTGGGTAAAACCGATGATGAAAAACAATACATGATTGCCGTTACAAGTGATAAAATTGTAGGTGAATATTACCTGTACGATGTTGAAAAAAATAATATAACACTTTTATACAAGCTTCTGCCAAACCTAAAGGAAGAGGATATGGCCTCGATGAAGCCTATTACTTTCAAAAGCCGAGATGGTTTAACTATACACGGCTACATTACCTTACCAAACGGATATAAAAAAGGCGATAAGTTACCGCTAATTGTAAATCCGCATGGCGGCCCACAAGGCCTTCGCGATAGCTGGGGCTTTAACCCGGAAGCACAACTTTTTGCGAGCCGCGGTTATGCCACACTTCACGTAAATTTTAGAATTTCCGGAGGTTATGGAAAAGCGTTTATGAATGCAGGTTTTGGAGAGATTGGTCGAAAAGCAATGGACGATGTGGAAGATGGCGTAGATTACGTAATTGAGCAAGGCTGGGCAGATAAAGATAATGTTGCAATTTATGGTGGAAGCCACGGGGGTTATGCTGTATTGCGAGGAATGACAAAAACACCCGAAAAATATGCCTGTGGCGTAGATTATGTAGGCGTGAGCAACCTCCATACTTTTATGAATACCATTCCGCCTTATTGGGAAAAATACCGTGAACTAATGTATAAAATTTGGTACAACCCAAATATTCCGGAACAGAAGGTAATTATGGATGAAATTTCTCCAGCCTTGCATGTAGATAAAATTACAAAACCCTTATTTGTAGTGCAAGGTGCCAATGATCCGCGTGTTAATATTGATGAAGCAGACCAAATTGTTGAAAAACTAAGAAATAGAGGTGTTGAAGTGCCGTATATGGTAAAATATGATGAAGGTCACGGCTTTGGCAAAGAAGAAAATAGGTTAGATTTGTACAAAGCGATGATGGGCTTTTTTGCCGAGCATCTTAAAGCGGATACAGTAACTCCGGTAAAAGGATAAAGTTTATTGAATTAAAATAAATAATGCCGAGGTTAATAGCTTCGGTATTATTTTTTTCCGTCCCATTCAGCATAAAATTCTTGAAGAAACGCTTTCATAAACCGATGTCTGTCCTCCGCAATCTTTCGCCCCGTTTCAGTATTCATTTTATCTTTTAAAAGCAAAAGTTTTTCATAGAAATGATTGATGGTCGGCGCGTCAGAAGCTTTGTATTCCGAAGGTGTCATATTCAAATTCGGTTGTATTTCCGGATCATAAAGTTTTCGGTTTTTAAAACCTCCATAATTAAATGTGCGCGCAATTCCTATTGCTCCCAGCGCGTCCAGTCTATCGGCATCCTGTACGACTTCCAATTCCTTTGAATGAAACTTTTGAGTTTGGTTTCCTCCTTTAAAAGATACATTTTCAATAATATTTATAACGTGCCCAATTACTTCTTCAGAAAGGTTTTGGGTTTTTAGACAATCTTTTGCCTTTTTTGGTCCGATGGTTTCATCGCCATTATGAAATTTTGAGTCTGCAATATCGTGCAGCAATGCACCCAGAGCGACAACGGTTTTATCTACGTTTTCATTTTCGGAAATAAGTAGTGCGTTTTTATAAACCCGTTCAATATGAAACCAATCATGACCGCCTTCGGCATCTTTCAATTCATTTTTAACAAATGCTATCGTATTCTTGATTATTTCTTCCGAAGAAAATGAAACCATTACTTGTGGATTTTTGAAGTGATGGTGTCTTCTACTTTATCGATCAGTGCTTCCACCTCATAATCGGCAATTTTTATTGCTGGATGTGTGGTCATTTCCAAACGCACGCCCATTTGGATAGGAAACATCCCCCAGCGTTGCAATTTCCAGGAATTATTGAAGGTAACCGGAATAACATAGCCCTCCGGAATTTTTTTGAAGAGCGTTTGCAAGCCTGTTCGTTTGAAAGGTTTTGGGACTCCTGTTTTACTTCGCGTTCCTTCGGGAAAAATTACGCCGCTTCGGTTAAATTTTTGAAGATATTTTGAAAACTTCACCATTTCAACTATGGCTTGCCTTGGATTCTTTCTATCGATCAAGATGGAACCGCCATGGCGCAGATTGTATGAAATGGAAGGAATACCCTTGCCCAATTCTACTTTGGAAATAAATTTTGGGTGGTATTTCCGAAGGTACCAAACTATGGGTGATATATCCCACATGCTTTGGTGGTTAGACACGATAAGAATAGGTACGTTGTTTGGAATACTTGTGTTGATGTTTACTTGAAATGTGGTTCCCAAAACATTAAGACATCTTAGCAAAGTCCAGTTAAGATAGTCCACACTTTTTTTGTGCGCCTCGTAGCCGATCCAGTTGAAGCAAATCCATTGTATGGGATGAAAAATAATGATTGTAATACCAAAAAGCAGGTAAAACAATACTGAAAAAGGATAACTGATTATTTTTGAAAGTATGGTCATTACCGCTCAAAAGTAAGAAAACCGTCTTTAAAAAAACGGTTTTCTATTTTGGTTATTTTAAATTTGAAGTTTGAAAAATCAATGTTTTGATTTTGATTTCGATTTGTTTTTCAACGTGTTTCGGTCAATGTAAATATAATTATAAACACAAAGTCCGATGATCAAGAGCCAAAACGCTCTATAAAGCCAATCGTTTATTTCCTTTCCGAATAAATGGGAAACCTTGGGGTCTTCATAAATATTAACAGCAAGTGCGCCTAAAGCGAGTATGCCAATAACTATGGTCAAGGGTTTGTTAAGCTGTATCATAACCTTTTTGGCTACTTAGCAATATTCGTTATACGCGCCTTTTAGGTTTTCGGCTATCATCTGTGCAGGACGCCCTTCAATGTGGTGGCGCTCTAGCATATGAACCAATTCACCATTTTTAAACAAAGCCATAGAAGGCGAGCTTGGCGGAAACGGAACCATATTGGCTCTTGCCGCATCTACTGCTTCGCGATCAACGCCCGCAAAAACGGTTACCAGATGGTCGGGTTTTTTTGAATTGTCTAAAGACATTGCAGCACCGGGACGTGCATTGGCAGCCGCACAACCACAAACAGAGTTTACAACTACCAAAGTGGTTCCTTCTTTTTTCAATGCTTCCTCCACGTCATTTGCTGTATGTAGTTCAGAAAAACCTACTTTCGTCAGGTCTTCGCGCATGGGTTTTACTAGTTCGGGTGGGTACATAATATTTGTATTTAATGTGTATTAAAATTTGAATGCAAAGATACTAATTTTGAAAGGGAAAAATTCATTTTCGTATTATTCAAAAGCTAATTTGAAATTCCACTTTAGAAATTTATGATTTGAATGTTGGTGCTGGACATTTGTTTTTTTTATTGAGTAACTTTGTCGGCTTATAAAAAGAAAAATTACTATTTCATGCTTCGTTGGTTATTGGCCGTTCTTGGTTATTTTGTGTACCGATTTCCGGGTGCTGTCGTTGGGTTTATTTTGGGAAGCTTATTAGATAACTTAAGCGTAAAAGGGAAAAGATTCCAAACTTCATTTGGCACGTCGCAACAACAAGTTACCCCCGCAGATTTTGAGTTAAACCTACTCTCTTTAGCCTCATTGGTGATAAAAGCAGATGGGAATGTGAGCCAGACTGAGCTTGATTATGTTCGTCAATATTTTGTACAAGCTTATGGTCGGGAACGTGCAAATGCTACGTTCCGAATTTTTAACGAGGTTATAAAAAAACGCGAAATATCTGCCCAAAACATTTGTGCGCTTTTACAACAGCGCACACGATACGAAAGTCGCTTGCAGATTCTTCATTTCCTGTTCAGCATTGCCAATGCCGATGGAAGCGTGTCAACCGCCGAGGTAAACGAGATTAATCGTATTGCTGGATTTATGGGTGTTTACGGTCGCGATTTTGAAAGCATTAAGGCCATGTTTTTCAAAAATCCTGACAGCGCTTACAAAATTTTGGAAATTGATAGAACAGCAACTGTTTCCGAAATAAAGACCGCATACCGCACTATGGTAAAAAAATACCATCCTGATAAACTACAGCATATGGACGAAGCCCATCAAAAAGGCGGTGAGGAAAAGTTTAAAAAAGTGCAGGAAGCTTACGAACAACTTCAGAAAGAGCGAGGATTTTAAGCGTTTTTCCAAATTAAATTTTTAAAAAATCATTTAAATGAAATGAAAAAACTATTCATTGCTTTATTTTTAGACTTAACTAAAAATAAAGCATAGTTTTATTTAAATATATTTTTACCTTTGTGCTTATGTTTACATTAGCCGAAGAAAACTATTTAAAAGCAATATTTCATTTAGAGCACGAAGGCTCAGGTGAAGTAAGTACCAATGCCATTGCGGAAAGTATGGAGACCAAACCCTCTTCCGTGACGGATATGATTCAAAAATTGGCAGAGAAAAAGCTAGTAGTTTACAAACGCTACAAAGGCACGCTGCTAACCGAAAAAGGTAAAAAAATCGCGGCAAATGTTATAAGAAAGCACCGTTTATGGGAAGTTTTTTTAGTAGAAAAATTAAACTTTCACTGGGATGAAGTCCACGAAATTGCGGAACAGTTGGAGCATATTCAATCAGAAGAATTAATTACTCGCCTTGATAAATTTTTGGGCAGTCCAGATTTTGACCCCCATGGCGATCCTATTCCAGATAAAAATGGAGTTTTAAAACGTACAGAGAAAAAATTGCTTTCACAAATAGAGAAAAATCAAAAAGGCGTTTGTGTAGGTGTAAAGGAAAGCAGCGCTGACTTTCTTCAATATTTAGACAAGAAAAAAATCAGTATAGGTACCAAGATCACGGTGCTTGGCAAAGAATTTTTTGATGGCTCTATGATAATCCAAGTAGGAAACGAACAGTTTTTTATTTCCCATAAAATTGCTGAAAATCTTTATGTACAAACACTTTAATGGGATTTATAAAACAATGTTTCAAAATAAATTGATAATGAAAAAAACTATCTTTCTTATAATCTTATTGACTTTTACTTTCAGCTGTAAAAATACGCCGGAAGACAACGGAAAAATAAAGGTTGTTACTACCACTACCATGTTAACCGACTTGGTTTCCGAAATTGGTGGCGATCACGTTTCATTGCAAGGATTAATGGGCGCAGGTGTAGATCCGCATCTTTACAAGGCCAGCGAAGGCGATGTTTCAAAACTTTATGGGGCAGATATCATTTTCTACAGCGGCTTACATTTAGAAGGAAAGCTTGTAGATGTTTTTGAGAAAATGGAGGGTAAAAAAAATACTGTCTCGTTGGGGGATAGATTGCCTAAAGATGAGTTAATACCTTCGGAATATTTTGCTTCAAATTATGATCCACACGTTTGGTTTAATATTCAATTCTTCAAACAGTTTGCACAAATCGTAACCCAAGAACTTTCAAAAGCAGACCCTGCAAATGCAGAAAGTTATTCCGAAAACAACAAAAAATATCAGGAAAAACTGGATGCCCTTGAAAGTGAAATCAAATCAACTATTGCAACATTACCCGAGGAAAATCGCATTTTAGTTACTGCGCACGATGCCTTTAATTATTTTGGAAAGGCATATGGCTTCCAAGTAGTGGGCTTACAAGGAATTTCCACAGCAACCGAAGCTGGCGTAAAAGATGTACAAAACCTTTCAGAATTTATAATTAAAAATAATATCAAAGCTATTTTCGTAGAAAGCTCGGTACCCAGACGTACCATCGAGGCGCTTCAACAAGCGGTGCTTTCAAAAAAACATAATGTTGAAATTGGAGGTTCACTCTACAGTGATGCACTAGGCAATCCTGGAACAGTAGAAGGTACATATATTGGAATGTTCAAATACAATGTTAATACAATTGTAAACGCTCTGAAATAAGGAGCCAAACAGTATAAAAAATGGATACTCAAAAACTTGCCGTACAGATAGACGATCTTACCGTGGCATACAATTATAAGCCTGTATTATGGGACATTGACCTATCTGTGCCAGAAGGGGTTTTAATGGCAATCGTAGGTCCAAATGGTGCGGGAAAATCTACACTCATCAAAACCATTCTGGGTATAATAAAACCCATTGCCGGAACTGTTTCCATATATGGAAAACCCTATTCAAAACAACGAAAATTGGTAGCTTATGTGCCACAAAAGGGAAGTGTAGATTGGGATTTTCCCACCACCGCACTTGATGTAGTAATGATGGGCACCTATGGAAAGTTAGGTTGGATAAAACGCACCGGACAGAAGGAGAAAAAGATTGCCTTGGAATCTATGGAAAAGGTGGGTATGCTCACTTATAAAAATAGGCAAATAAGCCAATTGAGCGGCGGGCAACAACAACGGGTGTTTTTGGCCCGAGCATTGGCACAGGACGCGTCTATCTATTTTATGGACGAACCTTTTCAGGGGGTTGATGCTACTACCGAAATTGCCATCATCAATATTTTAAAGGAATTGCGAAAAGCTGGTAAAACGGTAATTGTGGTTCATCATGACTTACAAACCGTACCAGAATATTTTGATTGGGTAACTTTTTTAAATGTGAAGAAAATAGCAACAGGACCAGTGAAGGATATATTTAATGATGATAATTTAACCAAGACCTATGGAATTAATTACAAGGTTGCTGTAAATAAATAATCAGTAAATAATTTAAAAATTATAGAAGATTTTTTCAAAATAAAAGATGAATATCCAAGAGTACTTTGAATTGGTTTGGAACGATTATACCCTACGTATCATCACGCTGGGAACGGCAGTTTTGGGCGCTATTTGCGGTATGTTGGGCAGTTTTGCTGTTCTTCGGAAACAAAGCCTACTGGGTGATGCCATCTCGCATGCGGCACTTCCCGGCATTGCATTGGCATTTCTAATTACAGGTGCTAAAGACTCGGGAACTTTATTGCTTGGAGCTTTGGTTAGTGGTGTAATAGGCACATTTTGGATTAGGGGAATTACTTCAAAAACACACTTAAAAAGCGATACCGCCCTGGGATTAATCCTTTCCATATTTTTTGGTTTTGGGATGTTGTTGCTCACATTCATTCAAAAACAACCCAACGCTAATCAGGCTGGATTGGACAAATATCTTTTTGGGCAAGCGGCAACCCTTATGGAAAGTGATGTGCGGTTGATGATTATTGTTACAGGAATTTCACTTTTTGTAATGCTACTTTTTTGGAAGGAATTCAAAATATTGCTTTTTGATGCAGATTACACAAAAACACTTGGCTTCAACACCAAATTTATAGATGTTTTAATAACCTTTTTAATTGTCTTGGCTATTGTTTTAGGCCTTCAAACTGTGGGAGTGGTCTTGATGAGTGCTATCCTACTTGCTCCTGCAGCCGCAGCCCGTCAATGGACAAACAATTTGGGCACTATGGTCTTGTTGGCAGCAGTGTTTGGAGCTTTTTCAGGCGTGTTTGGAACTGCAATCAGCGCCAGTCAGAATAACCTTTCTACCGGTCCCGTAATTGTACTTGTTGCTGGAGTATTTGTGCTACTTTCCTTTATATTTTCGCACAAACGGGGACTATTATTTCGCGAAATCCGTTTTCGGAAAAATCGCACCGATTTAAAGCTGATGAAGACTCTTCAATTTATGTACGGGATTGCACAAGAGCATGAAAATATCTCACATCCACACGCTATTCGTATTCTTAATAATTTCCATGGTTTTACAAAAAGTTCACTTAAAAAATTAGAAAAGGAGGGGTGGATAGCCATTGAGGGGCAACAATGGGCAATGACCCCAAAAGGTTATAAACAAGCTGAGGAAATGTATAATCAAAAAACCACATGAGTAGTCCGCAGATAGAAATACAGCTTATTGCAGCCATTGTCGCTATGGCTTGCGCCATTCCGGGTGTGTTTTTAGTACTTCGGAAAATGGCTTTGATAAGTGATGCCATAAGCCACTCTATACTTCCGGGTATTGTTATTGGGTTTTTTGTGACGCAAGATTTGAATTCCCCATTACTTATTCTTTTGGCTGCCTTAACGGGTGTTATTACAGTTGTCATGGTAGAATTTATCCAAAAAACCGGCTTGGTTAAGGAAGATACGGCTATCGGCCTTGTTTTTCCGGTTTTATTTAGCATAGGTGTTATACTTATTGCAAAGAATGCAAACGATGTACATCTGGACGTTGACGCCGTTTTATTGGGTGAACTCGCTTTCGCCCCTTTTGACAGATTATTGGTTGGAGGCGCAGATTGGGGTCCAAAATCTCTCTGGGTAATGGGAAGCATTTTATTCATTACAATAAGCTTACTAATATTGTTTTACAAAGAATTAAAAGTTACCACTTTTGATGCCGGACTTTCTTCAGTATTGGGAATATCACCTTTGGTGATGCATTATGGTTTGATGTCAGTTTCTTCAGTTACCGTTGTGGGTGCCTTTGATGCCGTTGGAGCAATTTTGGTCGTGGCTTTAATGATAGCACCGGCAGCCACGGCGTATTTACTTACTGAAGATTTGAAAAAAATGATTTGGCTTTCAGTATCTTTCGGAGTATTTTCGGCAATTTCAGGGTATTGGGCTGCAAATTTTCTCGATGCTTCCATTTCTGGATCAATTGCTACTACCCTGGGTGTTATCTTTTTAGCAACTTACCTATTTGCACCAAAAAAAGGGCTCATTTCGGTTCTTTATCGCCAAAAACAGCAACGCATTGAAGTATCGCTCATTACTTTCCTATTACATTTAAACCGCCACGAAGAAGAAAGTGAAAGACATATTAATCATTTGCAGGAACATATTAATTGGCAGGCCGTTCGAGCTAGAACCGTATTGGATTTAGCTGAAAAAAACAATCTCGTGGAAATAGAGAACAATGTGGTTTCCCTTACTGAAAAAGGATTGGCTTTCACTGAAAAATCGCTGGAATACATAATTAGCAACAAAGACGAAAAGATAGAGCCGATGAAAGAAGATTTTTTCCTTTTCCGAGGATAACATATATCAAAATTCAGCTAATGTAGCACGCCGTTGATTTTAAACAACTGGTTTTTTGGCACTATTTTTTAATGTATCTTTAAAATTGATAAATTATATAAATAATGAAAAACTCACTTTTAGCAATCATAATTCTTTTTTCAACTTTTGGTTTCAGCCAGGAAAATTCTACGGAAACCCCAAAAATAGCTGTAAAAGTTCCCAAAGGGGAAACCATAATTTTAAAAGGCGTTTCCATTCAATTTGTGGAGGTAGTAGAAGATTCCCGTTGTCCCGAAGGCGTAGACTGTATCTGGGCCGGACGAGCAATTGTTAAGGCGAAGGTAACCGCAAATGGAAAAACCGAAGAAAAACTTTTAACCTTTGGAGAGGTAAAATCTGGGGAGGAAAAAAATACAAATCTCTACAGTTCCGAAAACTTCGCTATTAATGGATTGTCTTTAAAGCCATACCCTACTGCTGAAAGTGTAGGTAATATAAATAGTTACGTTTTATTGATTTGCGAAGAGAAGAATTAGTAATTAATGGCACCCACAATCTTTTTTACCGCACTTGGTTTTACCGCCATCAAGGGTGCCACTTGAGTTTTGACGTGATTCAAAAATTGGGTTCCACACAAACTTTTTAAGCAGAAAGCCTGCCGCAATGGAAAACGTTATTAGCACTAATATTGTTTGCATAGTACAAAGATACTTATTTTACTTCAAAAATTGATAGGCTGCCAATGCTACAACATAGGCGATGGCGCTCATAACGAAGAGCTGCCACATGGGCCATTTCCAACTGTTGGTTTCTTTTTTAACAATTGCCAAGGTACTCATACACTGCATTGCAAAAGCATAGAACAGAAGCAACGAAACACCACTTGCAAAATTGAAGAGCGGACCACCCAAAACTGGGTTTATTTCAGCAGCCATTCTATTTTTAATTGTCTCTTCTTCCTCGCTTCCTACGCTGTAAATGGTTGCAAGAGTACCTACAAAAACTTCTCGCGCGGCAAAAGAACTTACAATGGCAATTCCTATTTTCCAATCGTACCCTAATGGTCTAACGGCAGGTTCAATAGCGTGACCTATTCTTCCTATATAGGAATGTTCCAATTTATAGGAATCTATATGCATATCAATTTCATCCTGTGAAAGATTTTGCAAAGCATATTCATTTGTGATAATTTCTTCCGCATTGTTAAAATTTCCCGGGCCATAAGACGCCATTACCCAAAGAATTATCGAAATAGCAAGAATTATTTTTCCTGCTCCAAAAACAAAGGCTTTGGTTTTTTCAACTACGGTAATAATTACGTTTTTAGGCAAGGGAAGTTTATAATTGGGCATTTCAACTACAAAAAAACTTTTGCTCCGTATTTTCAAAATTTTGTCGAGTAAATAGGCTGAAAATATAGCGGCGCCAAACCCCAAAATATACATAAACATTAGGGTAAGCCCCTGCAGGCTGAAAATTCCCAAAACACGGGTATCAGGAATTACCAAAGCAATGATTATTAAATATACAGGTAACCGAGCTGAACAGGTTGTGAAAGGCGTAACCAAAATGGTTATTAATCGTTCTTTCCAATTTTCAATATTACGGGTAGCCATAATGGCTGGAATAGCGCAGGCGGTTCCCGCAACAAGCGGCACCACACTTTTCCCGCTGAG
>TARA_R110002012_G_scaffold114135_4_pt1 | contig 17016 bp, 16 predicted proteins | sample TARA_R110002012 | Tara Oceans TARA_R110002012 (sample SAMEA4396515) | marine metagenome | biome: Westerlies Biome; feature: [DCM] deep chlorophyll maximum layer (ENVO:01000326); material: water (ENVO:00002006), including particulate matter (ENVO:01000060) such as... | depth 40 m
GCTGGCATTGGAGGAATGAGTGCAGCTTCAGGCTCTTCAGGATTTTTAAGCAGTCTTAAAAATATTGGTTCAAACGTAGGAGCAGGTATAGGTAAGATTTTTGGTTTAGGAAGTGGGGCATCTGCTTCGGAGGCTATTAAAATAGGATCAAGCGGCTATCCTACACTTATCCCTGGGTCAGGTATATCAGCTGCCGGATTAAAATCGGTAGACTCTTTAAGCACAGCTTCAGATAGTGGCTGGTTTAGTAAAATGTTCAGCTCTATAGGAAATATGTCTGGCTCTCAAATGATTGGATTAGGTTCTGTCTTGAGCGCTGGAGGTCAAACTATGGCAGCTTTATTTAGTGACGACTCAGACCTTCTTGCAGAAGAGCAAAGGCAGTTTGATGAAAGGATGGAATACAACTATGCTGCACTAGATGCCGAGATGGCAATAGCAGACGCTACAATTAACTTAAAGAATAGGCAGAACGCTTTAGCTGGAACTTTCATGGGTTACACAAACCCTGTTGTAGATGTTGAGGGAATAGCTTCAACAGAAGGATACACACCATCGAAGGCTGCTTCTATACCTGAGATACACCCAACAGGATTATTGTCTCAAGCGGAGAAGACATCATGATAAAACCTCAAGCAAGGCCAATGCCTATACCAGAAAGATCAGACAAGGGAGCGCCTGAAGATCAGCAAATGGCTAACATTGGAGCAGAACAAGCATCAGAAGAAGAGGTGGCCCAGGCTAAGGGAATAGTAGAAAACATTGCTGTATACATATACAGTGATGGAGCTGAAGACATCATTGAAAAATCTAACGGCTCCCCAAAAGAGGTTGGTTTAATAGCTGGAAATCTTGTTACAAATGAGATAGCTCTTGAAGAAGAAGAAGGTCAGGATATCTCAAGGGATATTGAGATTGAAATTATGGCTGAAATTGTTCATGAGATTACAGACCTTCTGCTTGCTAAAGGAATAGTAAACTTGCCAGATGAAAATTCTGAGCAAGCTTTTATGGGCGAAGCCCTTACTTTCGCAATTAGTGCCGCAATGGATTCCGATGATCCTCAAATAACAAATGAATCTATGATGAACTTAGTAACAAATATGTTAAACTCTTCAGAACAGTCAGGTCAACCAGTAGATGGAGTACCGTTACCGCAGGAGATGATGAATGGCCAGTCTTAATTGGAGTGGAGCTTTAACTACCGGACTTATAGAAGCTGGAAAAGGTCTTCAAAACTTTGGCGCTATGCGCATGAAGGAAGAGTATCTAGCGGAAGAAAAAGAGATTGCCGCTTCTTCAGCCGCAGCAAAAAGGTTTGAGTTTTTATACGAGGAGTTAGGAAAGGAAGCAAGAAACATTAATGATGCATTGAGCAGAGCCTCTCCTATGGGCGGTATTAGTAGACTAGACCCATCAACTAAAAAAGCTTTTGATAAGCAGTTAGCTGACATCAATAACTTAAGAGTTCATCTATTTAGTGCTCTTAGTGGAGTATCTCCAACTAGCTCAATTACAGATGAAGTTTTAGATAAGATTAAAAAAACAATAGAAGACGCACAAACTGCCGCTAGCAAATTGCGCGAAACAGAAGAAAAAGATACTGAAGAACTAGACCCCAATAGTGAGGTTGATATTGGTGTGGGAGATTTGATAGAAAAAAATGAGAGAGAGAATGAGCGGGTAAGGCGTATCGCCAACCTTCTTGTTGGTGCCGATATTAATTTAGACAAAGGTTCTGTTGTTTCGTGGCTTCAGGAAAACGTTCCAGGTGTAATTGACAAAACTTTAGGAGAAGGGGTCCTGGAGAAATCTATTGAGATTGTTAAAAATTATAGAGAAAAAAATTATGTTGGTGATGTTTTGGGTGACGCAGAATCGCAAGCTATAGATGCTGATACAACGTCTGCTTTATTAAATGAAGAAATAATTAGAGGTGGAGAGCCTTCAATTAATCCTAGAGAAGAAGATGCATTTCCAGCTTCAGGATCACAAGCTGCCGAACAAGAGCAAGAAATTACCCCTCCAGGTCTACCAGGAACTAAATATTATGGAGCCCCTACTGCTCAGGGTGAACGGTATGAGGACACGTCTGATCAAGTTAGAGATCGGATGAGAACTGAACCAGGAACAATGGATCAAAGGTATACTAGAAATCCTTTTGTTGAAGAGCAGTTAACTCCTGGAAAAATTGATGCTGCACAACAGGGCCTCATTGAACAAGGCGCACCTATTTCTGCTGAAGAGCAAGCATATGAAGATGCTCGCAATGAAGCTGCTTTAGCAGGTGCTGGCTCAGCATCAATTGGTTCCGAAGAATCGTTGACATCTTTATTTAGAGATGTTGGTGGTCCAATAGGGGAGCCAACTGGTAATATTGTTTACCCAACTAACGTCCCTAGAGGGTCTAAAGAATTAGAATTAAACAAAGAGGGATTAGCTAAGAAGCTAAGAGCTCTTGTTATTTTTGCTGAGTCTAGAGGCACTGAATATAATGCAGTAGCGGGAACTAAAAACGGTGATCCTAATCTTACAAGAATGACTCTTGATCAAATTATAGAAAAATATAAAAACACGGCAGTTGGTATAGGCCAGTTTAAATACAATGAGTTTATTAAACCAACCGTAGCTAAGTACATGGACATTGATGAGGAGACTCTTAAATCTACAGTATTTTCTCCAGAGTTTCAAGAGCAGTTACTTTCTCTTGCTATGGAGGATGCAGGTATAACAAAGTTCTTAGAGGGAAGGATTAATTCAGCTACTTTTCAAAAAAGACTTGGGAATATTTTTAGGGGATTAGGAGCAACAAAGGAAGCTTTGCCTGGAGACCCTTCTGATGATGTTGGTAATAAAGTTAGATTGGGTGGCGGCTTGCTTAGCCAGTCTCTAGAGGGTTATTAATGGAATTAAATCAACAGCAAAGAGAAGCCATTGGCAAAAATCTTGGTTCTTTACTTGAATCATATTCTCAATCACAGCCTGTAGAGCAGGCTGCACCTGCTGAAGGCTTTACTTGGACTGGATACCTTGGAGATTTTGGCTCGTCTGCTCTTGGTATATTAGCTAACTTGTCAGGCGCTGGAGGTACAATACTTGACTGGGTTGATGGTGTAGAGCCTGATGGGACAGAAAAGAATCTACGCACACTGGGAAGAGATGGGTTTAAGTATATAGAAAGTATTCTTGAAAAAGCGTCCGAAGGTCTTGCAGATGATCGTCCAAAGATAACTCAGGATCAAGTCTTAAAGGGCTTTGAAGATGGAGATTTTGTTCCTGCAATGTTGTTTGTTAGGGATTCATTTCCTAATGCTGCTGCATATTTAGGTGCTGCATTTATCGGCGGTGGTATTCCCCTTCTTGTTTCTGAATCAGAAAGAACTCTTGAAGAAAGGATGTCCAATCTTAAGAAAGGAACTGGTGAAGCTAGCGCAGTGGATGTTGGCGCATCAATGCTGTCTGCTATTATTAACGTTTGGGCCGAAAGAATTCCAGTATTAAAAGCTGGCAAAGGCTTGGAAGATAAGGGTAAGATGCGAGTTTCATTAGAAGCTTTAGCAAGAGATTTGGGATGGGAAGCTGGCGGCGGTGCTTCAGAAGATATCCTTACTAAGATAGGAACTGATGCTGAACTTACTGCTAAGGGTGTTTCACTTGCTGCATTCTTTGAAGCGCTTGGAGGACTTGGTGTTTCTCCGGTTGCAATGGGTGGACAGCTATCCAGAAGAAATGCACAAATTAAAGCCAGAGAACAACTTGAATCAGTAAGAGAGAACATCATTTCTGATCTTGAGGCTGAGAGAGCTAATACTACTGGAAGATTTAAAAAGATTCAGCTAACTAACAAGATAAGAAATGTTAAAAAACATAAGACTCTTGCAAGTCTGCTTAAGGACTATCCAGAGTATGATCCAACTGTAGAGCTTGGAGATGATCCATCTGTACTAGAAGATCAAGCCCCAGAAGATGATGCCAGAGAAGACCCATCAGCTCAAGAAGATGCTGCTCCAACTCAAGGAAGGATAGAGCCTACTCTTCCTGGCCCACAAGATAGACCTCGTCAAACTATTACCGTTCCTGCTGAGCAGGTTCCTGACGATATTGATCCCGATAACCTTCCAGAAGGTGTATCAATAGATGAGGATGGCAAGCTTACAATTACAATTACTGAGGGAGGTGCAGAAACAGGCGAGGGCCAAAGAGATTCCGAAGGAAGAATAGTTACTCCTACACTTGGAGGACCTGCTGATATTGATGTTCCAGCATTTGGAGTAGAAGGTGAATCTACTCTAGAACCTGAAGTACCAGAAGTTCTTCCAACAACAGAAGCCGAATCTACGGATGGATTAGATGCCTCTTTATCAGAAGAAGAAAGAGCAATAAGAATACGTCAGGCTAGAGAAAGGGCTGACCGCGCTCAAGCAGCTGAAGCTGAGACACCTGGCAAGGCTACTGAAGAGGATCTTAAGCTTACTGAAGAAGCTAGAAAGAGAGCAGACGAGGGAGAACGATCTGAAACACCTATAATAGAAACTGAATTAGGCCCATCTACTATCAACACTGGTGACATAGAACTTGATAACAGGGTTGAAGAGAATCGTGATAGAAGGCGAGCAGCTAGAGAATCTGCTCAGAATATTCCTCAAGACAGGGATGAGACAGCAAGACAGGCTGCAGACCCAAATAGAAAAGAGCAGCTTGAGCGAGAGAAAGCAGAAAGAGATGACCTTCAAAGGCAGGCTGAAGCTGATGAGAGAGCTAGAGCTGCCGCTGAAGAAAGAGAGGCTAAGCGCCAAGAGAGAGCGGCAAAAGAAAAAGCTGAAGCTGACCAGCTTGAAGCTGAAAATAGAGCGTATAATTTTATCCTTCCATATCTTAATGTAAATGATGATACTCCTGTTAGAGCTATCAAAGCTGCTTCTGAGTCTGTAGCTGAAGAGATAGGTAGAGAGATTGGTCCAGAGGCTAGAAGCATCTTTAGAAAAGAGGTACAGTCAAGAATTAAAGACCTTCAAGTCGACAGGGAACAAGACGCTAAAGACAGAAAGGAAGCGGCTGCTGCTGAAAGAGAGGCTAAGGCTGCTGCTGAGGATGCACCTACCCAAGAAGATCAAGCGCCAGAACAAGATGCCTCTGAGGATACAGCAGATGAGGCTGGAGAGGCGGAAGCTGAATCCACTACCCCACCACCAGGACCTGATACAACGGCTGATGAAGGGGCTCCTGCTGCGCCTAAGAAGAAGAAGCCTAAAAAGAAGGCAAAGAAGAAGACAGGTACTAGGAAAGAGCCTGATATTGGTACTCCTGGAGATTCAGCTGGTGCTGCAGAAGACGCTGATAAGAAAAAAGATAGGAAGCCTCCAACAAGAAGGCAGCAAAATAGGAAGCCTGGTTGGAAGACCAAGGAAGATGAGTCTCGTAGCACTGGTAGTTTGAATGGACTGCCTGCAACTATCACCAAGGTTGAAACTACTTCGGTAGATAAGGAAGGAAAAGAGAAAGTTGATTCTCATTATGAGGCTTCTTATGATGGGGAGAAAGTAGTAAATGAAAAGACCAAACAGCCAGTTGAATGGGCAAAAATTGATAACGCTCAGCAATGGCTTGAGAATAAATTTGCTAGTAAAAAAGTAAAGGAAGCTCTAGCTAAAGCAAGAGGCAAGGCAGCATGGACTCAAGACAGTGATACCAGATGGTCTAAGATGATTGATGGTTCGTCAGCGGTAGTGACGAAAGAAGGAGATGATTTTAAAGTATCCTACAAAGGTTTCGATCATCCTAAAAAATCATTCACCTCTCTTGGCGGTGCCCAAAGATTCCTTGATTCTACTTATCCCAAGAAGAGAACTAGGGTTAAGGCGGAAGATGTTGACGCGCCGAAGAGTAGGCCTACAAGAGTATTTGATAATCCAGACCCACTTCCAAAAGCTCCAGAGTTTACAGGACAAATCAAGACTGAAGTAGACGAGGGTGGTAACCCAGTAGTCAGGTCTTACATAAACGGAGAGCCTTTTAAAAAGCATACTAATGAGGCTGCTGCTCGTAAATACTTGAAGGGTGCTACACCAGATAAGATTGCAAAGGTTTACGAACAGCTGGCTAAGCGTGAGCAGTTAGATGAAAGTAATGCTGCTAGAAAAGTTAAAGCTGCGGCAAGTGCTGGCAAGAAAGATGCAAAAGCGCAAGCTAGAATCAAAAGAGAAGCAGCTAAGCAAGCGCCAAAAGCAAGACAACCTAAAATGCTTTCGCCTTTTAATTTTGCATGGTCAGAGTGGGTAGCTGATAAAAAGACCTCTGCCGCTAAAAAGCCTAATGTTGAAATTAAAGGTAACTATGAACTATCAAAAGCTGAGGATTCAGAAGGGTACGATATATCTGTTACCTATCCAGGCAGAAAGGGAGAGATTGTTTTATTTAGCGTTCCTAACATAGACCAAGCTCAGATAATTGCAGATTCTATTCGCGCTGAATCTCCACTGTTTCTTGAGTTCCTTACTGAACAAGCAAAGAATAAAAAGATTGATCTCATTGCGGTAAGGGATGAAACGGCAAAAGAATTTGGCGCTAGAAATGCTGCTCTTGAAAAAGAAATATCAAGACTTGAAGGAAAGGATAAAACTTCTGGAGAAGTAGCAACCCTTAATGACCTAAAGAAACAGAGGAAAGCTTTAAAGCAAGAAGCGGTTAGAGTTGCAATGCCTAAGTCTTCAACTGAATCCTTAAATGAATGGATTGATCTGCTAGAAGATCGTGGCGTTCTTGAAGCGTCAGGCATGGATGCATTAGATCAAGTGCAAGAAGATAGAGCAGCTGAAGCAGAAGATGCTCAAGGTATGGATGCTCAAGAAGAAGCTTACGAAGATTTAAAAAAAAAAGTAGAGACTAATGAAGAGCTAGTAGAAACCCTAGAAGAAACAGAAGAAGAATCTGTAGATGAAAGGAATGATCTTGTTGGTCAAATAAAAGAAGACTACATCGTGCTTAGGGATTTAGTAGAGGCTGAAGAAACTGATGTTGTAGCAGAGATACTCAATAACACCCCGGCTAAAGGGGGCATGTCGCTCTCTGATCTAAGGGAGCTAGCTAAAGCAATAGCGTCTCAGGAAGATTCCTTCCAATTCAAATCACACAAAACCAAGAAAGAATTTGCTGCTCAGATACTTGAGTGGGCAACTGAAGAAGCTGTTGCTGAATATGTACCATCTATTAAGGATGAGTCTGACTTTATTATTACAGATGAAGACCTTGGTTGGAGCGATATAAAAGAGTCAAGATCAAGGAATCCCGCTAAAGGGTTTGACTCTCCAATACAGGCAAGCAATGCTCTGATCTCTCAGATGAATAACATCTGGGGTAAGAAGGCAACAAGACGTATGATGGAGACAGGGTTTATTAAAATACTAACCCTTGCTGAAGTTAAGAACTTGTCGAATAAATATAAAGGAATCTCAAAAGAAACCAATGCCTTTGTAGATGAGACAGATGCAAAGATAATCTTTATCTCTGATAACATTGCTAATAACACCAACGATGCTAGAGGTCTTATCTTGCATGAGATTGGCGTTCATTATGGCAAGCGTATATTCTCTGGCAGAGAGTTCGATCAAATACTTGATCAACTGTACAAGTTAAATAGGGATGGAGATGAAGTAGTACAAGAGGCTGTTAATCAGGTTGTCTTAAACTATACTAAAGATGGCAAGTATCCTCCTGTAATAGCTCCTCCTGCTGTAAAAAAATCAGATGGTAAGTATATCAGGCACCAAGTAGACAGCGTTTTCTGGGAAGAGGTACTTGCCCATGTAATACAGTTCAAGGCAGCAGATATCAAACCGACTCTTTGGGATAGAATTACCAAGGCATTTGTTAACTTCTTTAAAAAGATCACTAAGCCTTTTGATACTAATGCGGAACCTGAAGTAGACGTAAATGATATAACAAGTCTTATCCAGTACGCTGTAGGTAAGGTGCCTTCTGAAGCATTAAGAGACCCGGACAATGATAAGCTACGCCAAAGGTACTCAAGCAAAAAGAAATATGAATTCCTAAAAGATTCTTTAGTGAAGGATAAAGTATGGCATGCAAGTCCTTTTGCTTGGACTGCTCCAGTTATTGAGAAGACAGAGCTTGGTCTTTTTGCTGGAACTTTTGATGCTGCTGATAGCATGGCTAAATACTATGAAGAGATTTATCCTGATAGCAAAGCATCTATGTATGAAGGTTATATAAAAATAAAAAATCCTTTAGAGCTTCCTGATGTTGGAAGATTTAATAATCCAATTGACTGGAAGAAATCTATAGATGAACAAGACCTGTTATTCCATGATGGTTTAGATGGCCCTCTTGGAGAGAAGATACAGTCTATAATAAATGATTGGACAGAGACTAGTAAAGTTCTTACCATTTATAAAGATGAAGGAAAGATTGCATTTTCTAAAGATATTAGAAAAGCTATATTAGATGCCGGATATGATTCAATTAAATATACTAATGTGTATGATGACATATTTACTGGTAGTTATATAGTATTAAAAGATGTTCAGTTTAAGAAAGCTGACTCTCTTGGATTCAGAGAAGATCAACCTGCAATATCTGAAAGCAGGGGCAAACGTATTACTAAAGAATTGGTAGATAATACTCAGTGGGCTGAGAAAGGTAGGAGCAGTCTTCTTTCTGGGTTTAAGATGATACAGAAATACATTGAACCAAAGATGACCCTTGAAGGATATAGACTTCTTGAGAAACAGTCTATGCTTATGAAGGGCAAGAAAGAAGAGGCGCATAATTTTGGCAGGATAATGCACGACATACTAGCTAATGTCAAAGGAAAAAAAGAGCGAGATGCTTTAACTAAATTCTTTGAGACTAGAGATGCAAGCCCTGACTCTCTTCCCAATAGAAAGATTGAGTACGCTCCGTTTGAATCCGTGTTGCGCGGCACTAAACCTGGGCCTAAAAACCAATCGACAATGACCATAAGAGAGGCAGCGATAAAGGCTAAAGATCAAATCGAAAGGCTTGGTCAGGATGCTGTAGATGTTGGTGTCTTAAAGAAGGAGCAGTACGAGGAGCTTAAAGGGCAGTATTTACCTAGAGTTTATTTGAAGTACGTTCAGAGCGGACAGGATAGGTTAGGCACAGGGTACATGCCCGGAAGCATGGGCTATACCAGAGCCAGAAAAGATGAGGAATCATTTATTGAGGACCTGGTATCGGGAAGAATAAAAGACCCCGCTTATCTTGCCTCAAGATATATTTCTATGGTAGGCAGTGACTTAGCTACCATCAACTATCTGAACTACATAGCGAGTGATCCAGCTAATGCTGGTTGGGTTCTTCCCAATCAGGTAGTAGAGATAGATGGGGTATCAGGCACGACAGTATACTTTAAGAATCTTTCTGGTGAGATACGACAGAGGGCTGCGATACTAAGAGAGGGAGGACAGATTGATGACGCTAAAAAGCAGGAAGCATTTGCGAATAAGATTGACAAGGTCATTGCCAAGTATCCTGAGATAAAGAATGCCGACACAAGGAAATACAAACGCATTCCTAAGTCTGTTCGTTACGGTGGGATGCAAGGTCTGTGGGTAGATAAGATTATTTGGGATGACATAACTCAGCAGGGAGCAATCTCATCTCAGAATGAAGTTCTTAATTCAATACTACATTTATTTACCAGAGTTCAAAAGGCATTTAAATATACACACGTTCCAATGCAGGTTCCTGCTCAGGCAAGAAACGCTATATCTAATACTGTTTTCTTAAATGCTTCTGGAGTTCCAATCTGGAGGATACCAAGCGTTCTTAACAAGTCGATGGATAACATTGTTAATAACGGAAAGTATATGAAGATAGCAAGAAAGTATGGTATAGAACAAACTACTTTTGCATCTGAAGAGCTTGGAAGAATAGACAAAGAGTTTGCTAAAGCAACTAAAGATATTTCAGGGATGCAGACATGGTCAAAGCTAAAAATCTTTATGGATAATGCTAATGTATTTGGTAGGTTATACCAAAAGACAGAAGTTTTATTTAAGATTGCAAAGATTATTGACCTTATGGAGAACCAAGGATACGGTGAAGTAGAAGCTGCTATGGAAGCAAACGAGGCATTGCTAGATTACAGCAACGTGTCTCCCTTAATAAGAACCTTACGCTCTATGCCTCTTGGCTCTCCTTTCATTACGTTTAATGCTAAAGCTTTAACTCAAATGATTAGGAATGTTAAGAAGCATCCTATTGCAACAGGAAAGTATCTAGCCCTTCCATTTGTTATGGCAGAAGTATTAATGTCTCAGTTTGATGAGCTTGATGAAGAAGATGTTGAAGCATTAAAGGCATTCCTTCCAGAGTATGCAGAAAATAATGGTAATGTTTTCTTCTTGCCATATAAAGATGACAATGGTAAGTGGGTAGCATTTGATATGAGCTACTTCTTGCCATGGGGTGCTCACTTCTCTGTCGCTAAAGACTTAGCAAACCTGGAGGTAGGGGAAGCAGTAAAAACTATTGGTGTGTTAGGTGGTCCTGTTCAAGGGCTATTAGGCGGGCTTCAGAATGTTGATCCATTTACAGGTCAGCCAGTATGGAATGAGAATGATACACCGCATCAACAGGCCCAAGACATTATGATGTTTATGGCATCGTATATGATACCGCCTATGCTTATGCCAAGAAATAGGGCAGGAGATATTGCAACAGGAGGAGGGCCGTTATGGAAAACTATGTATGCTTACGATGTTATTGAAGGTAATATAGGTAAGGATGGATTAACAAAGTATGGAGAGCTTGATGCGTGGCTATCTTGGTTTGGTATAAATACCATAAAGATCGGTGATTACGAGATGGGTAACAAAGCTTACTGGACTGAAAAAGAACTTACTGACATTATGAAAAGGGCAGAGAAAGTTATGTCTGATCCAAATTTAACAGAAGAAAAAAGGCAAGAGTTATATGATGAGTATAATAAATTTGCTACACAAAAATATTTGGAGATAATGGAATGGTCAGAAAAAGCTCAGGCTCTAGCGTAAAATACGTTGAAGTTGAATGGCGGGATATAATTTCCACCGCAGGGTGGGAAAGGTCTGAAGATACCAAGCTCCCGATCTTCTGGTCATATGGTTATTTAATTAATCATGATGATGATGAAGTGCGTATAGCAACTACCAAAGATGAGAAGGGGGAGTGGTTTGGATTTACTGTTATACCTCCTGGATGTGTAAAAAAAATATCCCCCCTAATTAAAGGGGGGAATCGGGATCAATTAAAGAGAAAAACTATAAAACCAGCTAGCAAAATATAGGCCATGTAAAAAAGTATTATCTTAAATACATCACCCGCCATGTCTAGCATTCCATTTATTTATAGCAGCTTTTAGTTGTTCTGTATTAGAAATTCCAAAAGAAAATGTAACTAAACACTCCGGACATCCTAACATTATATCTGCTATTACCGCTTCTTCTCCACAGAATGGACATGGTTTTAATTGTTCTTCTGTCATGTGTAATCCCTAAGTAGTTTGCGCTGAGTTACAGCGTGAATGTCATCGTAATATCCCTCTCCATCTAGTCCGTTTAAAGTAACAACCCCCCTCCACCAGTTGTATTCAGTATCTCTACACCAACTCTCCGAGTAGTGTGGGTGAGAAAAGCACCCAGCACTTAGACCGAATATCTTTTGACCATCTGGTCGTGTTTGTTCTGCGTGATTATACAAGTGAGAATGTCCTTGCACCGCTGAGCAGTGCAGTTTAGAAACTAGTTGATGTCCTATATGCGCTGAACTAATAGGCCTACCTGCTACTCCTGATGTAAAGTAATGTGAAAAGTTTATTCCCTCCAGGGATAGGCATCCCTTGAATGGAGTGATCTTCCATCCATACTTTTCATAATGCAGGTCTTTCATGGAGATGGCTCCGTCTAGTTCTGGTGCTGAATTAACAGCCCTGTCTATTCGATCTTCATGATTGCCTAAGCACATATGTAGTTTTGGTTTGTACTGTTTCTCCTTGTTCTTTCTTTTCTTATCGTTGAACTTCTTTATAGGTGCAAAGAGTTTATCTTGAGCGTCAAGTATAGAGTCTACATCTTTCTTATATCTCCTACCTTCAAAGCCTTTGGTTCCTTTGTCATACGAGGATAGGCTTGGCATATCACCAAAGTCTCCCAGGCATACAACAATATCTGGCTGCTCATGTACTATAAAATTTCCAAGAGCAGTGAACCTATCGTTATCATACTCAGGTGCAGCATGACAATCAGGTATAACCAATAGATTTCTCTTTCCCTTCATTTAATTTCTCCCTTTCTTTAGGTAATACATGATTATTAAAATCGCTATTAGCTAAGTATGTAATAACTTCCTCAACTTTTTTATATTTATTTTCTAGTTCCTTTACTCTATTTTCAAGTTCTTTAAAATGAATACCATTCTTTGGTGTGTTGTATCCATCTAGGCTAGCTCCGCTCATATTCCACATACCCCGCTTAAGCATTGTTCTTCACTGTTATCTTCATAGATAACACCACGTTTAGCATGAGCTTCTTCATATGGTACTGAGGTAATAGGCTGCCCTCCCCTTGCTCCATCAGGGTATACAGTTAAGCCTCGCAACCCACTAGCATACTTAGAAATAATAGAAGAATATTTGTCCACAGTATGTTCTCCATTTAGTTCTGTTCCCCATGCCGGTAAATTAATAGTGCTGCTGATAGCGTGATCCACATATTTTTGTAGCTCATATTGAAATTTAATTCTACGTTCTGGATCAGAGGCTAAGTCAACAGCGGATTCGATTTTGTTAGGATCGATGCCTCCATCGATTAGCGCTTGGGCTGTACCGTCAACGACAAATTGATGCTTCCATCTTGTTCCATCTGTAAGGTAGCGTCTGCGGTATGCCACGGCGTAGATTGGTTCCACACCAGAGGTCGTTCCGGCGAGGATGCTAATAGTCCCTGTCGGAGCAATTGCTCTGTAGCCTTTAGGACGTTTGAGAAAAAGTCTGTCGCAATGCTGGTCAGCGGATCGTTTGCTTTCTCGTTCATATACTTTCATCCATTGTTTTAGTTCGTCAGTCATTTCATATCGAGAGTCACGCTTAAGTAACCACTCATGCATTCCCATAAGGCCGAGTCCTATACGGCTATTCTGTCTGCGTACCTTTGCTATTTTTTCATACGGTACTTGAGCTCTAATAAGCCCGCATACCAAGAACTTACTAGCGAGGTTAACGACATCGCTAAACTCTTCGATTGTTTCAATGTTTGCCAGGTTAACAGAGCCAAGGTTACAGACATCACTGTCATCTTCACTTGTAATTTCTGTGCAAGCATTCCTAAGTGTTTCATTTTGTTTATCTCCAAAGTTAAATGAGAACCCAGGTTCACCTGTCATCATTGCTTGTTTAACATTCTCAATGAATACAGGGTTCATCTGATCCTTTAACCATGAGTCATCATAGTTAAGAGATATATTCATCATGTCTAATGGAGCAGGAAAATTAAAGTTTGACTTCTTTAACTCTGCTATTGTTGTATCTCCTGCAGGAATATTGTGCCAGTTCTTTGCCTTAAGAAGTTCTGGTGCATCCTCATGCTGCCAGTTCATGCTTCCGTATAGCGCAGACCTTCGGCTACCTCCCTGCATTACGTTCCTACCAACTTCGTTTAAAGTGTATAGCAGAGGAATAGGTCCAGATGCTACACCACCTGTTCTTTTTAGCCTCCGGCCAGATGGTCTTGCTCTGGATATATCTACACCTATCCCTCCTCCTGTCATAAGACATGACATTGCTCGTTGTGTAACTCCAGCCCATTCTTCTCTTGAATCCTCCTCAAGTCTTAGAAGGTAGCAGTTGTTATAGAACCTAGCATCTCTCCCTGCATACCATAGATAGCGACCACCTGGAACAAACTTAAAGTCTGCAATGTACTGAGCCAACTGATCTCTCTCAGTCTTCTCCATAAGATTGTTCTTTGATCCATTGAAGTCACCGCATACACTGTTAACTACAGCATGCGCTTTATCGCTCCAGGTTTCATACTCAGTAGATGCATATTTGTTTTTAAATATATCTTCACCAAGTTGTGTTTTAAATTTCATTCACTTTTTCCATATTAATATCGTTGATACCTGTACTACCAAAACCACCTTCACCTCTTATGTAACTTACTGCAGAGCTCTGGCTTAGAACTGGAGAGAGATAGCTGCTGAACACTAGCTGTGCAATCCTATCTCCTTTCTCAATATCAAAAGGCATAACACCAGAGTTAAACAGTAACACTTTTATTTCTCCCCTATAATCAGGATCAATAGTTCCTGGAGAGTTTAATACAAATACCCCATGCTTGCTAGCTAACCCACTACGAGTCCTGATCTGCCCTTCAATGCCAACTGGCATGCTTAACTTAATACCTGTTCGGATAAGTTTTCTATCCAGTGGCCTGATCACTTCATCTTCTGCTGAATATATATCATACCCAACAGAAAATTCTGTTGCTCTTTTGGGTGCTGCATGAGCGCAATCCATTAACTCAACTTTTATTTTGTCTTGCATCTAGATACCTTTTCTTTAGATTATTTTCTTTGGCGTATTCCATGTACTCATATATGGTGCAGCCTGCATGATGTTTAAAACATTCTTCCCAAGAGCTAAACTTAAAAGATGGTTTCTTTTTGTTAGAGTATATATCTCTTGCAAGAAAGTATATGATCTCATCTATTGGCTCACCCTTAGAACGGTATGTCATCAGCAGAAACTTCCTTAGCGATGGATGCCATCTCTGCTTTAGCGCTACCAGATATCTCTCTCTTACCTTCTGGCGCTGATCCCTCTACTTCTTTGTATGCATCGGGACTGTTGATCATCTGTAAGATATATCCTTTGATGTCAGTTGTGTACTTTTCTACACCACTCTTATCGGTATACTTTCTATAATCAATCGACCCTTCTACATAAAGGTTTGTTCCTTTGGTTACGTAGTTATCCACTACCTCAGCAGACTTGCCAAAGAATACTACGTTGTGCCAGTCAGCCTTCTTGTATTCTCCGTACCCTGATTCAGTTACCATAGAAACTTGAGCAACCTTGCTATCGTTCTTAGTGGTACGAACTACAGGGTCTTTCCATACATTACCAACAAGAATAACTTTATTAATTCCCTTCATTACTTTCTCCGTGTTTACTTTTTCGTTTATACATCTTTCCAGATGGGATAACTATATGCTTATTAAATTTATAAGCATGCTTAGCCACTGGGTTCTTCGTTTTCTCCGTGTTTTTCTGGCCAGTATTTTTTGACATTCTTCCACACCTCTAATGCAGAACTAAATATAGTCCAGTATCTATCTAACTCCTCCTTTCCCCACTCATGGAACACTACTGTTCCAGGATTGTTTGCGCTAATGAATACGTTTGCAATCCGTTTAGCAGGAGCCGGGAGCGCTCGCTCATAAGCAATCAACTGATAGGCCATAGACTCGTAGGCTAGCTGCTTGCTACCAGTAACAAACTCTTTGGTCTTAAAGTCAATGACCCATTCATCTGATACCAAGTCTATCATACCTCCATAACCTTTCTGAAGATTACATACTATCTCTTCTGATCTCCACTTCTGATCGCCACAGTTTATTTTTAATAGTGCATCTACCGCATTAAAGATATCAGCATCTGCACCGGAAGGCTCTAACTGTTTCTTGAAGCAAGACTCTAACATATTGTGTATCCTGCTTCCCCTCTCTGAAGCCTCAACAGTTTCTCTCTTGCTCTCTTCTATTACCTTAGCTTTCCATTCGTCTATAGCAGCAAAGCTTCTGTCTACTTTAGATGCTGCCTCAATAGTCTTGTTGATCTTCCATGTATCAAGGCCTGGTTTTGCTAAAATATCTAGGACAGATGTAACAGATGGCATCCATCCATGCTTCCTAGCATCTCTCAGTGTTGATGCTCTTGTCTTTCCGTTTTTTCCTTTAACAAAATGACAAGGTTCTCCATCTCTATTATACCAATGCATTAGATACTCCTATATCTAAACTCTCCAACAACTCCATTCTGCCAGTCCCAATTCTCTGAAACCTTTGGCATATTTGCTACATCTTTTTCTCTTTCATAATTCATTACTGAATTTGAAAAGTCTCGGTACATGCTATAGTATACATCACCTTCACATTCTGAAAACATATTCTCAAATGAGATTGCTTCCTTAACTAATTTATTTTTAGCCTCCTCTACTTTAAGGTTATCAAAGTCTTTTTCCTTTTTGTTTTTATTTCTTGGTTTCATTTCTCTTCTCCATTAGTTCATCGAAACCTTCCGGCGTAGCCCACACAGCAGCCTTCTTATTGCGATCAAATGCATTGGGATGGTATAGGTATCTTCCAATTCCAAAGAGCACTGCTGCCCGTTTGAGAGCGTCTGAGATGCCTCCCTTGGCACCTTCGATATTGGAATCATCAGCACCATCTGATTTAGTTATCCATTCCCCATCAATCCTAACCGATAGTCTACAGATCATACGATCTCCAATCCATCGGTAACTTGTTTGCCAGTTAGCAAACCCAACAGCATCATCAAACCTATCCATTACATCTCGAGCTGTGATGTACGCTAACTCAGCACCACCCCCTCCCTTACGCCAACGAATCTTTGACTCAGGGAACGGTCTCTTTAATGCCATCTCTATCTTATTCATTTCCTTTCCTTCTTTAAAGAATCTAGATACTCACGATAGTGGTCGTCTTCATCTTCCTTGTTCATCTTATCTAGCCACTCTTCATATTCCTCCTTGAACTGTTGCTCTTCTGATACCTGTTGCTGTCTCCAACTCATAGTTGCATTACCTCCCTGCTCATAGTGGATGGATTGTAGAACCCAGCCTCAATTAAAACAGATTCAACCTGTTCCATATACTCTGCAAATTGTTCTACGTTTAAACCAGACGTTTGAACCGCTACCTCTACTGCTTCTCCTTCTAGGTTTGTTACTGTGTTAGTCCCCAGGATTTGCACACA
>TARA_R110002012_G_scaffold53056_18_pt1 | contig 16996 bp, 19 predicted proteins | sample TARA_R110002012 | Tara Oceans TARA_R110002012 (sample SAMEA4396515) | marine metagenome | biome: Westerlies Biome; feature: [DCM] deep chlorophyll maximum layer (ENVO:01000326); material: water (ENVO:00002006), including particulate matter (ENVO:01000060) such as... | depth 40 m
TGTCGTTCCTCCAGGACATGGAGCGCGAGGACGAGCTGCGTACCGTGCCGAGTTGGAAAGCACACATGCTGACCGGCGACCGCAAGGGAACTTGGAGTTTGTTCGTCACGAAGAACTGGCGGATGACATTTCGCATCGACCGCAAAGAGATCGAGATCATCGACCTCGATTATGAAGACTACCACTAGGAGGTGGCCATGAGCGCGACTGCAGGCATCCGTCTGAAGAACCCCGCACATCCGGGTGGCTTCGTGAAGTCGGAGATTATCGAGCCGCTCGGCCTATCAGTGACGGCGGCGGCGCAGGTTCTGGGCGTCACCCGCGCGACGCTGTCGACCTTGCTCAACGAGCATTCGCAACTTTCTTCGGAAATGGCGCTGCGGATTGAAAAGGCGTTCGGTGTACCGATGGACACGCTGATGCGAATGCAGAACAGTTACGACATTGCCCAGGCGCGCAAGCGCGAAGGGGAGATCAAAGTTGCACGGTTTGAAGGGCTAGATCGACCGGTCGGCTCACAAGGGGCGAGTTTGTAAAGCTGCTTGCGAGCTTTTGGGGGCAAAGATGGATACAGAAGCAGATACCTGCCGCAAAGAAATAGTCCCCAAGCTGGTGAAGGCTGGGTGGGATAACGCGCCCCATGCCATCAACGAGCAACGCACTTTCACCGACGGCCGAATTGTATTTGTGGGCGGGAAAGCCCGGCGCGGACGCCAGAAGCGCGCTGACTTTATCCTTCGCTATCGCGCCGATTTTCCTATCGCGGTTGTCGAGGCAAAATCGAAATACAAGCATGCGGCCGATGGGCTTCAGCAAGCTCGCGAGTATGCGGAGATACTGGGCCTTAAGTTCGCCTATTCCACGAACGGGCGTGAAATTGTCGAGATTGATTACACGACTGGCCTCGAACGTGAATTGTCCAGTTATCCTTCGCCAGAGGAGCTCTGGGCACGACTTTCTGCGACTGAGGAAATAACCCCTGAGATTAAGGAGCACCTCCTCTCTCCGACCTATCCTGATAAATCGAAGCCGCTCCGATACTACCAGGAAATTGCCGTCAACCGTGCCGTCCAGGCAGTCCTGCAAGATCGCAAACGCGTTCTGCTCACCTTATGCACGGGCGCGGGAAAGACAGCCGTCGCGTTCCAGATATCATGGAAGCTTTGGAATGGTGGCTGGAATACCAAAGGGACGAACCGCAAGCCCAAAATTCTTTTCCTCGCAGATCGCAATGTCCTTGTAGACGACCCCAAGGACAAGGATTTCAGCGTCTTTGGAGATGCCCGCTTCAAGATCAGCGGAGGAGAAATCAGCAAAGGTCGCGACATATATTTCGCAATTTATCAGGCGATTGCTGGCAACGAGGTACGAGACGGCCTTTACAAAGATTATGCGAAGGATTTCTTCGACCTAATTATCGTCGACGAGTGTCATCGCGGCAGCGCACGCGATGACAGCAACTGGCGCGAAATTCTTGAATGGTTCGATCAAGCCCATCAGATCGGCATGACGGCCACGCCTAAGCGCGACGACAATGCGGACACCTATAGCTACTTCGGCGATCCGATATACGAGTATAGTTTGGCGCAAGGCATCGCAGATGGCTTTCTTGCGCCTTACAGAGTTCATCGCGTTATCTCCGATTTCGACGCCGTTGGATGGAGACCGTCAAAGGGCGAATTGGATCGCTACGGTCGAGAAATTCCGGACTCGGAATACGGAACTCGAGACTTCGAACGGGTCATCGCAGTGCGCTCGCGAACTGAAGCGTTTGCAGGCCACTTAACTACTTTCATGAAAGAGACGGATCGCTTTGCAAAAACGATCGTGTTCTGCGTGAACCAGGAACACGCACTGGAAATGCGCAATGCGTTGGCCCGTTTGAACGCCGATCTGGTGAAAGACTATCCAGACTATGTATGCCGGGTGACGTCCGACGAAGGGGACATCGGCTCAGGCCACCGTGCCAACTTTCAGGACATCGACAAACGCACACCTGTCATTCTAACCACATCGCAATTGCTCACGACCGGCGTCGATGCTCCCACCTGCAAGAACGTTGTCCTGGCGCGCGTCGTTGGATCCATGCCAGAGTTCAAGCAGATCATCGGACGCGGCACACGGCTTCGAGCCGACTATGGTAAACTGGCGTTCAACATCATTGATTATACCGGAACGGCGACAGAGAAGTTCGCTGATCCCGCTTTTGATGGTGATCCGGTCAGAGAGCGCGAAGAGGTCATCAACGCAGAAGGTGACATCATCGAAGAAGCCGACGTTTCCCCAGAAGCAGACGGTAGCAATGAGGTTGATGACTCCGCGTTCGAAGACCCAGTTGATGGCGGCTTGCCTGAGGAGGTTGAGCCGGACGGTCCGAGAAAATTCTATTATGATGGCGGCAAAGTGGAGATTATCCGGCAGCTGGTCTACGAGCTCGACTCTGATGGCAAGAAGCTCGCCTGCCGTCACCTGACCGACTACACAGGCGATAAGGTTCGCACTCTTTACCCAAATGCTTCCGAACTTCGCAAAGATTGGTTGGACCCTGCCCGCCGTGCGGAAATTATCGATCAGCTCGAAGAAAAAGGGATAGATCCCGGCACTCTGGGCGAATCCGTTGGCAAGCCAGACGCAGATCCCTTCGATCTCCTGTGCCATCTCGCTTACAACGCGCCGTTGCGGACGCGGCGGGAGCGAGCTGACAGTCTCAAGCGAAACGAAACCGAATTTTTCTCAAAACATGGCCCAGAGGCACGCGAGGTTCTCGACGCCTTGATAGAAAAATACGCCGAGCATGGCGCGGCTCAATTTACCCTTCCCGATGTACTCGAAATTCCGCCCTTCAACGATTGGGGCAACGTGATCGAGATCGCCGCCCGTTTCGGCGGAGGCAAAGCGATGCGTGAAGCCGTCAACGAACTCCAGATGCGCCTCTACGGCGCCTAGAAAGATAACTGTAAAGTGGCACGCCGAACTAAATCCAAAGCACCTCTCACCACAGCTCAACGCTTGGACAGCATCATAAAGTCCGCGCGAAAGATCATGCGCAAGGACAAAGGTCTGAACGGCGACCTTGATCGGCTTCCCATGCTCACATGGATCATGTTCCTTAAGTTTCTCGACGACATGGAATTGATCGAAGAGGAAAAGGCAGAAATGTCTGGCAAGCGCTTTCGCGGTGCAATTGAAGCGCCTTATCGCTGGCGGGATTGGGCTGCGGACGAGGCGGGCATCACGGGACCAGATCTGCTTCACTTTCTGACCGCAGAAGAAACCGAACTTCCGGATGGTTCCACGGGGCCGGGCCTGTTTGCCTATCTCAAAGGATTGCGCGGGGACACGGGGAAGCGCGACAGGAAGGATGTTGTCGCAACGGTATTTCGCGGGCTCACCAATCGCATGGAAAGCGGATACTTGCTACGCGACGTGATCAACCTCGTTCACGGCATCCATTTTGATTCCTCCGAGGAAGTCCACACACTCGGACGGCTCTATGAAACCTTACTGCGCGAAATGCGCGATGCGGCGGGTGACAGCGGAGAATTCTACACTCCGCGTCCGATCGTTCGTTTCATGGTCCAAGTTACCAATCCGAAGATTGGTGAGAAGGTTCTCGATCCGGCATGTGGTACTGGTGGATTTCTGACCGAAGCCTTCACCCATATGGCCGATCAGGCCGATACGGTCGAGAAGCACAGGATCTTACAGGAAGGCAGCATTTTTGGCGGGGAGGCCAAATCCCTCCCCTTCCTGTTGGTGCAGATGAATTTGCTCCTGCACGGGCTGGAGGCGCCGCAGATCGATCCGGGCAATTCGCTCAGTACGCGTCTTGCAGAAATTGGTGAGGCTGACCGCTTTGAAGTGATCCTGTCGAACCCGCCCTTTGGCGGCGAAGAGGAAACCGGCATCCTCAACAACTTTCCCGAAGACCGCCGGACAACAGAAACCGCGCTACTGTTTTTGCAATTGATCATGCGCCGGCTGAAACGGCGCGGGAAAGGCCGCGCCGCCGTTGTCGTTCCGCATGGTGTGCTGTTTGGCACCGGCATTGCCGCCCGGATCAAGGCGGACTTAATCCGCGAATTCAATTTGCACACCGTGCTGCGCCTGCCTGAAGGTGTGTTCGCGCCGTATACGGATATTCCAACCAATGTGATCTTCTTCGATACCACCAAAGCCACGGGCGATATCTGGTATTACGAACAGCCGAAGCCCGAAGGCCGGAAGAAGTATTCCAAGACCGTACCGCTGACTTCAGCGGAATTGCAGCCGTGTCTGGACTGGTGGACCGCCAGAGCACCCAATGAGCAGGCGTGGAAGATCAAGGGCATCGATCTGATTGAAACCGATGAGGCAGGCCGTGTCATCGCTTGCAATCTGGATGAGAAAAATCCCAATGCGGGCGGTGTGATTGATCACCGCACACCACTGGAGATCGTGGACAGCATTTCAGCAAAGGAAGAGCGGATTTTAGGGATTGTGAGCGACATCAAGCGCACGCTGACGGAGCTCGCGCAGTGACTTGGAATACAGTTCCATTGGGAAACATCTTGGTCCAGTCTTCCAATCACAAGCAGATCGAGCCAGGGCAATCGTACAAGCAAATTACGGTTCGGCTTTGGGGCAAAGGCCTTGTTTTGCGAGGTGTCTGCGATGGCGCCGAGATCTCAGCGAATCGTCAGATCGCTGCCCAGACAGGCGATTTCATAATTTCGAAAATTGACGCCCGCCATGGAGCGTTCGGTTTGGTGCCCGCAGAGCTAAACGACGCTTTGGTCAGCAATGATTTCCCTTGTTTCAAGGTCAATGAGGAGGCGTTGGCTCCCAGCTATTTGAAATGGTATGCGAAGACTGAAGCCTTTGTTGCTTTGTGCAAGCAATCCAGTGTCGGCAGCACCAACCGAGTAAGGCTCAAAGAGGGCCGCTTTCTTGAACTCGAAATCCCGCTTCCCTCGCTAGACGAACAGCACGTCATTGCGCGGTGCCTCGATTCAATTTCAGATGGCGTGATTGAAGCTTCCAACCTCGCTGATGCGGCACTAGCGGATCTTCACGCACTCGTTTTTAGCCTGCATGAAAGCCTCTCTGAGCCCGAACAAGTCTCTTTAGGTAGCCTAATCGAATTGGATGAGCGGATCGAGATTGTTGAAGATGATGGAGAATACCCGCAACTCGGGCTCCGAAGCTTCGGCAATGGCCTGTTCTTCAAAGATGCGGTGAACGGGGCCGCAACCAGCTACAAGAAGTTTAATACTGCTTATCAGGGCGCTTTGGTCGTCAGTCAGCCAAAAGGTTGGGAGGGCGCGGTTGCGGTTGCAACCGCTGACCACGAAGGATGGTATCTTTCGCCAGAGTATCGGACTTTTCGATTCAAGGACGAAAAGCTGGATCCCGACTACTTTGCAGCATTGATTGTAACGCCTTGGTTCCAACACGCACTTTCGAAAATGACGAAGGGGCAAGGTGCGCGTCGGGAGAGACTTCGCCCTGAAATGCTCTTGGAGTTTGAACTTCAAATGCCAAAGCTTGCTAAACAGCAGCAAGCGCTGAAAATCATCGCTAACGCGCAGGAAGTATCGAAGCGTCTTGCCATGAGACAGCACGAGATGAGTGCGCTACTGCCTGCATTGTTGCATCAGATTTTTGAGCAGTAGTCTACCGCCTGGGATGCACCGTCCAGGAATGCTGACAACGTCGTATCACTCCCTGTTCCATCAGGTCCCATCGCGATTGATAGCCCATTCAAAGAGGCCGTGCTTGTCGCTGCGATTATCAAGGCATTTCATGAGGAGGGCGGCCAGCCGCTTGGCAATTTCCGGTTGCAGAAAGCAGTCTATTTTGCGCGAAGATTTTTGGGCGAAACCGCTCTGGAGGGCGAGTATCTTCGCAAAGCAGCAGGGCCGTATAATCCAACCATGCGCTATTCAGGAGGCATGAAAGTGGCGCTGGATAAGAACTGGATCGCGCCAGCGTCCGGGGCGTATGGTCCTGGGCACTCTCCTGGTGCAGCCATTGGCGAAGCGCAAAGCTGGATTGACCAATACAACTTTGCGCAAGCCGCTGCATGGGTTCGCGATAAATTCAAGTTCAAGCAGAACGACATCTGGGAGCTGCTGGCGACAATCGATTACGCAATGCTTGCGCTCAGTCACCGAGGGACAAACCCCACTTCGCAGGCGGTTCTGAGTTACATCGACCAAGACCCGGAATGGCATCCGAAAATTGCTAAGCTCGGTCTCACGGAGCCTGCTATTCAAAATGCGATGGTGGAGATGGAAAGCCTTTTTCCCGCCGCTAAGGGCGCAAGGTGATTTTAGCGCGATCGCCTCAGAGTGCTTATTAAGAGGGCGTATGACGAGGAGAAGGGTTGAGATTGAGTTCAGGCGGCAGATTCGGTGCTGCCCTGCGGGCAACCCGCTCTATCCGCTGCGCGAACCGGGCCTGTAGTCCCGGCCCGTCCGGGTGACGATCGGGAGCAGTGAAATGATGAGCGGGATAGTTGAGGACGCGCTCGGTCCCGCGCTTCGCGCTCCTGCGGGCGCGCCGTTTTTGTGCTGACCCGCAGGCGCTCTCATCTCTCTTCTAGCCGGGCGCGCGCCGGTTGCGCGCTCGCTCGCGTCAGTGGCGCTGCATCTGTGATGCAACAGCCTTGTCGCGCACTCGGCTTGCCGACACATCGCCCGTCTGCGTCGCGCCGTGCGAGGGCGCCGTTTTTGTGAGCCGCTGACGCGGCTCGTGGTAGCGCCTGCCGGCGCAGCACTTCTTTCGAGGGAACGCCAAGGGCTTTGCCCTCTCGTTCCCAAACCGGAATAGATACCCCCGTGTGGCGGGCTTTGCCCGCTGGCCCGCTCCAGGGAATCGATTCCGGTTTTCCCTCCCCCTCCCATCCTCGCCGGAAGGCAGAGCCGCATGCCGCAGGCAGTGCGGCTTTCAGCCGAAGGAAGGCAGAAAATGGGTGATTTGATGTTGAACTACCGCGCTTGCGGGGCCGAGTGCCGGGAGGACTCGTTGCGGATGCTGGCCAATGAGAACGGGTTGCCGTTCGGGGCGGTGCAGCGACTGGCGGAGAAACTGGGCGAGCGCCAGGATTTCGGCGAGCTGGTCCATTTGTGCGAATGTGGCGAGAGGGCGGTGCAATGACCGCCGTTTCAGTTTCCCGCATCTGTGGTTCAACGATGGATCATGCGTGAGGCTGCGTCCGCAATATAGTGGCCATGTGTGGAGCTACGACTTCGTCATGGATCGCACCCATGACGGCAACCCTTGTCGTTGCCAAGCTGGACCGCCTCTCGCGTTCAGTCGCTTTCCTCTCCACCCTTCAGGACAGCGGAGCCAAGTTCGTGGCGGCGGACATGCCAGAAGCGAACGAGCTGGCAGCGCTGCAGGATGCTCAAATGGCGCGGCAAGGGAAAGGCCTTCAGAAAAATAGAGTATGAGTATCCTCCGCTCCACCGAAGGGAGGAACAGCGCCCGCGCGCCGTCGTCGAGTACAGCGGCTTCCAGCCCCAGCGAACCGAAGAACTCCCCGCAAAGCACAAGGCATACCTCGATACGGTCCCCGGCATGCATCCCCTCAACGATTTGCCGGGCAACGAAAACGACGGCACGAATCTGCCCAACCAGAAGCCCGTCGATGGGCTTCCTTCGAGCGCGTGCGAGGATACGCTGCCCAGCAGAGGCGCGTGATGGCCGCTGGCGGGGCTCCTATCAGGGCACCGAATAACTGGAGGGGCGGTTAGTTTTGCCGCAAAAATCCGAAGCGGGATATACGTTTACGACAGGCGCGCCATCCCCCCTTAGGGGGGTGGGTATCAGCACCTCGTGGTCCCGCTCGGGTTGATCAGCGCGCAGCCACTCGGTGACCAGCATCTTGCGGCGTGAACGTCCCCAGATCGAACGGGGCGGGTGTCGAAAGGACGCCCGCTTCCCACCCGATTAAGCCCCCCATCGGACGCTCACTCGGTATGAGCGACCTCTACTTGTAAGGAAAGATCAGTGCCACCTGGCAAGCCAAAAGCCTGTGAGTCCAACCGAGTCTTTTCTCCGCTGAGCTGAGTTATCTCCCTCTGTCGAGAGTGTTCCATACCGCCTAACGCTCGTTACGCAGGATGGAACAACCAAGGAAATATCGATGAAAGCCGTTGCCTACTACCGCGTATCGACCGCCTCACAGGCCCGTTCCGGGCTGGGGCTAGAGGCACAGCGGAGAGCTGTGGTCGATATGTGCGTAGGGCGGGGGCTGGAGATCATTGCCGAGTTCACAGAGGTGGAGAGCGGCAAGCGCAACGATAGGCCCGAGCTGGCAGAGGCGTTGAGGAGATCGAAGCTTACGGGGGCAAGGCCTTCCGCATGCTTACCGTGATCGACGAGTACAGCCGCCAGTGCCTGGCGATCCATGTCCAGCGCAAGCTCAAGAGCGATGATGTCCTGGCCGTGCTGACCGAGCTGTTCCAACGCCATGGTCCGCCTGATCACATCCGTAGCGATAATGGCGCTGAGTTCACTTCTCATGCCGTGCGCGACTGGCTCTGGCGGATTGGTGTGAAGACTCTCTACATCGAACCCGGATCACCATGGGAGAATGGCTACAACGAATCCTTCAACGGCAAGCTCAGGGATGAGCTTCTCAACGGGGAGATCTTCTACACTCTGAAGGAGGCAATCATCCTGATCGAGCGCTGGCGTATCCACTACAACACCGTCCGGCCACACTCTTCGCTGGGCTACCAGCCGCCGGCCCCACAAACGATCTTGCCTCGTCCTGCCATGCTGCCTTACGCTGCGCTCCAGGCCGCCCAGCAGGGCGACCCCAACCGCCGGAACTCTAACTTAACCGGTGGACCACCCTGATGGGGCAGGTCAGCAGCATGGTGGCGGCAGGCACCGCTTCGGCAGGTTTCTGTTCGGTCATTTCCACTCTTCTCCCTTGATGTAGCCAATATCGGTGCCGGGCGGCCGTGGTCTAAGCGTTCATTGTGTGTGGTCTTATCAGTTCCATCTAGGAATGAGTGCTATTCCCGCGAAAGCCAGAACAATTCCTGCCAGTAACAACGATTGGTCGGCCAGCAATGCGGCAGAGATGATCAACGCTGCCACCACCGGACCCTTGACGGGGGTGCTGCGGTCCTCTTCCCGCGTCAGATGGTTCAGACTGGCTGGGTCGATGGATACCTGAATCGTACCTGATCGAGCGACCGAGGCAACGTTATCGATTAGCTCGGGCAGCGATGCCGAGAAATCAAGCAGGCCACTGCGGACCTTGGCCAAATGATCCCGCGCGGCTCCGATCGAAAATCGCTCGGCAAACAATTGCATCACGATCGGCTTCGTTTCTTCGGCGATATTGTAGTCCGGCGCCAAAGAGCGAACGAAGCCCTCTGCGGTCAGCAGGGTGCGCAGCAAAATAGCGAGGTCGGGCGGCAATACGAGGCGATAATCGCGCAACAATCCGAAAACCCGATCGAAAATTGCCGCGAATTCTATCCCGGCAAGAGCTGTGCCGCTAAATTCCGCGATCAGCTCATCCAGGTCCATCACCAATTGCGCGCGATCCACGAGTGGATTGCCTGCCCAGTCGAGCAGCAGATCGGCCACCTTGTCTATCTGTCCGTTCGCGATAGCGAAAATCAGTCGGACGATTTCCTGACGCCGCGCGCCGCTGAGAAAGCCGACCGAGCCGAAATCGATGAAGCCTACCTGGTTCCCTTCCATCCAGAAGACGTTGCCGGGATGCGGGTCGCCATGAAACTCTCCATTGAGAAGGATCATCCGTAGCACTGCATCGGCATAGCGCTTCGCGAACTGGGCATTCCCTGCCGGATCAGTTGCCGGGTGCCGCGACGCGGGCTTTCCGCCCAGGGCTTCCTGCACATTGATCGTCAAGCCTGTGAGTTCCCAGTGGATCGCGGGCGTCTTCACCCCAAGCATCTCCAGATAACCGCCAATCCTTTCACAGGCACGTGCTTCTGCCGCCAGGTCCATCTCCCGCGCTAAATTCTTGGCGAATGTCTGAAGGAATTCCACGGGTCGATAGCGAGCAATGTCGCTTGACCGACGCTCGGCGAGGCCCGCGAGCCGTGTCAACAGCCTCATGTCCGCCTCGATCCTGGACGCCATGCCGGGTCGGCGGATTTTCACGATAGTCTCGCTTCCGTCCAGCAGGGTTGCGACATAAGTCTGCGCGATAGAGGCTGAGGCGATCGGGTTTCTCTCGAAAGCGGCGAATTCACGTTCCCAGTCGCTGCCCCAAGCCGATACAATCACCGGTTCGATCTTATCGAACGGCAGCGGTTCCACCTGGTCGTGGAGAGTGCCGAACGCGGAAATCCAGGGTTGTGTAAACAGATCGCTTCTGGTCGCCAGGAGCTGGCCAAGCTTTATTCCGACAGGGCCGACATCGCGCAACAGCGCCACCACCGATGCAGGACGCAAGTCCTCGGTATCTGGCTCATTCTCCGAAACCGGCATAAAGCCAAGCAAGCTTCCGAGATTTTTCAGACCGTGCCGGGCGAAAATCTGACCGAGTTCTGCTAGCCGCGTCAGTTCACCGACACTGTTTTCCAGATCATGCTTCATCGGCTTTCTTCGCAAGTGTCAGCCTGCTTCTGATTCTCCGCAACTTTTCGAAGCATCGTACGCAGGAGGTCGATTTGAGGCGCAGACATTCCCTTCCAGAGAATTTCGTGGAGTCGATCAGCCGCTTCGCGCAGTTCCGGCCAGATGGTTCTTACTTGCTCGGTGAGGTGGAGGTTCCAAACCCTTCGATCGTGCGCCGCCCGCTCTCGCTCGATCAAACCTTTTTCAACCAAAACTGCGACAGCCTGTCCTATCGTCGCCGATTCAAGCTCGAGCAGGCGAGAAATCTCGGTCTGTGTTAGCGTAGGTTCTCGCAACAAGGACGCGATGATCCGCCATTGTGTTTGATTGAGGTCGAGCCCCACGATCAGAGCGTCGAAGGTCCGCCGAGCGGTCCTGTTCACCTCTTCTAGCAAATAAAGGATGTCATCCTTTTCGTTGGGGGCGTAATCACGTATCTCATCTTTCGGCATATGCTTATCCATAGCGCTATCTTGGAAGGCTCGCGCATGCCTGGCGTGTTCAAGCTCAGCGTCAACCATATTCGCTAGCAGTGCCGCCATGCAAACACTCGCTGATTTCACGCTACAGCAGAAACTGAATCCGATGGTCGCTCAAGCTGATAAGGAACCGAACTGCGCTGGGTGAGTGCGGGGGCTCCGGCCACCTCGCCTGCCACGACTGCCGGGATGTTATGATCGCATGCGCTCGGCGTCCCTCATCTGAGCATCAGACCCCCTGAAGGGCAAACGCGGGCGTGAACGCGGGGCATGGGCTCGATTTCGAGTGATTATGGCTCGCTGCCCAGATTGTCATGCATCCTAGCCAGCGATCCGCGTAAGCGCTCCAGTTCCCCAAAACGGATCCCCCCGAGCAAGCGAGCATACATTGCATCAGCTTCTACTCGCATCTTGGGAAGTAGCTCGATTGCGGCAGGGCGTAAATGAACCCGCCAAACGCGCCTGTCGTTCTTCGCGCCTGCGTCTTTCCACCAGCTCAAGTTCTTCCAGGCGATCAATAGTCTGGCCGATGCTAGCGCGCTCTAGCTTCAGTTCCCGAGCCAGCTCTGTCTGGGTCATGCCTGGGCTCCGAAAGATAAGCCAATATACTCCATTGCGTCCGCGTGAGCCCGAATTGTTCAACCGAAGAATCGGCGGTCCTGCGCAAACGCCGGGTCACTTCCTCCATAAGAAAGAACAGCCGATCGGTATCGGTGAGGGAACTTGCCCCCCTTTGTATCCGCGTCATAGCCCGTCATGGCAGCCATCTAGGGCAACCTACCATAGCGGATCAGGAAATAAAGCCGTTTACTGTAAATCGATTTACAATATGAGGTTGCGGTATGCAGTCGCAAACTTTCCATATCGGGGGAAATGGTGGCATCTCCATAGCAGCCGAAGCGACCGGAAATGCCGATGCTTTACCGGTCTTGCTCGCGCATGGGGGCGGCCAGACCCGTCACGCATGGAAACGTGTCACAGCCGATCTCGCCAATGCGGGATTTCGTCCGATCGCAATTGATATGCGCGGTCATGGCGACAGCGAATGGTCTGCCGAGGGCGCTTACGAAACGCGCGACTTCGCTTCAGATCTCGTTGCGATCGCTTCAAAAATGGACCGCAAGCCAGCGCTCGTCGGGGCCTCCCTTGGCGGGTTGGCCGGACTGATCGCCGAAGGACACCTTGCGCCGGGCCGCTTCGCGTCGCTCACTCTCGTCGACATCGCGCCGCGTATGGAGACGGGGGGCGTTATGCGCGTAGTCGGCTTTATGGAGGAGCACGTGGAGACCGGTTTCTCTTCACCGGACGAAGCGGCAGAGGTCATCGCGCGCTACATGCCACATCGCCGCAAGCGCGGAGCCGGCAAGGGCTTACGGCGCTATCTGCGAGAGAAGGAAGACGGCCGCTACTACTGGCATTGGGATCCGGCCTTTATCCGCAACATCACACTAGCCAAGCGAAGCGATCCGGCTCATCAGGAACGCCAGTTTGATGCGCTGAACGATGCAGCCAGCAGGCTTTCGCTGCCATTGCATATTATTCGCGGCGGATCGAGCGATCTGGTTTCCGAAGACGCGGTCGCGCAATTGCTCGAACTTGTTCCACACGCTGAATACACCGACATCGCAGAGGCAACACATATGGTGGTTGGCGATGCCAACGATGCCTTTTCGGCAGCGATACTCGATTTTCTCAAGCGTAATCACAGTCCGCAGGGAGCCGTTACATGACCGATAATCTGACAAGGATCGATCCTAAGCGCCTCGAAGAGATCCTGCAGATTGCCCCGTTTCACCGGTGGCTTGGCCTCACTTTACGGTCATGCTCGAACGAGCAGCTTGAACTGGAGATGCCTTGGCGCGACGAGATCGTGTCAAACCCGGCAATCGGTTCAGCGCATGGCGGCGTGCTCGCCTCTCTGATCGATTTAACCGGGCTCTACACCTTATTGTCGCAAGGTACAGGGGCCAAGGCGACCGCCGATCTGAGGGTCGACTACCACCGCCCGGCAACCTCGGGACCACTCGTAGCATCGGGCAAAATAATCAAGATCGGTAAAAATATCTCGGTCGCTGAAACACGTGTATACGGTCCTACTGGCAACCTTTTGGCTAGCGGCCGCGGTGCCTACGTATGCTAACAGCGTTATCCTAATGGAACTAACTGCAGGGCGAAAATTAGCAGGTCTGTTCCTCGAAGACCTGCAAAATAGTCCCACGACTTTCAGAGCGAATTGCGTCGCGATAGCCGCCTTCCAATGAGTGACGTGACCCCCTGATCTTCCCCCCAGCCGGGATTAGAGCCGAGCTGCGTTGATGCGTATGAGCGCGGTTGAAGCAATGGGCTGCGCAGCGGAGCCCGTAGGGCGTGGCGAAGCAGGCCATTGCTTATCTAGTTCGGCGGCGAACGCCGCCGGTGTCGCGTAGCCAAGGGATGAGGGCGGTCTCTCTCGGTTGTAGTCTTCCACCTGACCTGCCCCATCAGGGTGGTCCACCGGTTAAGTTAGAGTTCCGGCGGTTGGGGTCGCCCTGCTGGGCGGCCTGGAGCGCAGCGTAAGGCAGCATGGCAGGACGAGGCAAGATTGTTTGTGGGGCCGGCGGCTGGTAGCCCAGCGAAGAGGGATTCATGCAGCGAACACCGCTGCCGGCCTCTCCCTATCACATCATCGACGATATTGAGCACACGGAACTTTTGTTCGGACGCCACCTAGTCGTGAGCAAATAAAAGTTCGAAAAAGAGGGCTCGACACAGCGAAGCGCCGAACCCTCTTGCAATTAGCGAGTAAGTTTAAAACTTGCCGCGCACGGTGATGCCGTAAGTCCGCGGTTCCGCAAGAAAAGTGGAGAACGTTTGTTGCGGAGCCACGAAAGGCGTGTTGAAGGCCACCTGCGTATACCCAACGTCAAACAAATTATTGACCCATCCCTCGATCGCGAAGCGATCCGCAATATTGGTCAGACCCACACGCCCGTTCACTACGACGAAGCTGTCCTGTTCCTTGCTGAAGAGCAGGTCGGAGCCGGTGTTGTAATCACCAGCCATACGAGCGTTCACGAAGACCAGGCCTTCGAGCCCACTGTCGCCGATTGGCGGCGTCCACGTAAGCGACGATGTTGCCACGATCTCTGGTGCATTCGACAGGTTGTCGCCTGGCAGCAAGCGTAGTGCGGGGTCGAGCGGTGCCCCGGTATCGTCCCCGATAAGATTGTCTTCAAAGCTCGTATCAGAATAGGTGACGCCAAGGGTAATATCCAAATCACGAGCGGGCCGTAGATAGGTTTCGATCTCGACACCTTGAGCGATCACACCTGGTGCAACTTCATCGGAAGAGCATGCACCGGTTGTCGCGCTTGCGTCTCTGTCGGCCCCGCCGAGATCGCTATCGCAACTATTGACCGTCTGCACAATGTAGAACGCCCCATTGAACGTGTTCAACTGGAAGTTACTGAACTCTTGCCGGAAGCCTGCAATGCTAACCCCGAACTCGCGTGTCGAGTATTTGAGGCCGATCTCATATGCATCGACTGTTTCTTCATCGAACTGCAGCGCGGCTGCCGAGATATTGGCCGGATCGAACGCAAGCGGATTTGACAGTGCAGACCTGTCGAGGTTGAAACCGCCCGCCTTGTAGCCGCGTGAATACGAACCGTAGACTAGCAGATCGGGAGTTGGCTTCCAGCTCAGGATAGCCGTGCCGGTAAACTCCTCTTCTTCGCGCGAGTCTTCGAGAGAAACTCCATCGAGCTCCGATGTCGAATTGCCTTGGCAGGAAAGGCTGATGATACCACCGGCCAGAGGTGCCAAAGTCGGAACACCCAGAAAGCCTCCGAGCAGATTGCGGTTTGTCGGACAAACCGTGTTGTCGTTGCGGAAAGTTGCGTCGAAGTCCTTGGTTTCGTTTGTATAACGAAGCCCCAGCGTCAAATCGAGCGTATCCGTGATCGCAAAGATATTATGCGTGAAGAACGCGAAGTTCTCACTCGTCTGATTGTAGACCTCGCTGACCGTTCCCAAATCGCTGATGCTTGCAAGGTTGTTGATACCTGCGAGGATCGCCGGGGTTGCAGCGCCGAATGCCGGGCTTCCGGTCAGCGTACCGTCCAATGCCGCCACGTTGGCACCCAGGCAATTGGAAGCCCCCGGATTGACCAAAGCCGGGTTGATCGCGATAGCGATGCGGCACGCTACGAAATTGCCGTACTGGGTGCCGAACCGCAGATTGTCACGCACCTGCAGTTCTTCATTGGCGTAATACGCGCCGATCAACCAATCGAGTTTGCCATCGAAGGCCTCACCGGTAAGGCGCAGTTCCTGAGTGAATGTTTCAAAGTCTCGAGCAAGAGCATTCTCGGTCGGAGCGCGGTAGAGAATATCGACAGTAGTGTAATCGGTGTCAGATCCCTGGCTGTTGGCATATTCACGGTAGCCCGTGATAGACGTCAACGTGACGTTCCCGAAATCCCAATTGATCTCAGCCGAAATACCGTAGTCTTCGGTTTCGCCTTCATAGCTTCTGCCCGGCGTAGGGTACAGGTCGCGGTTGAATGTATCCTGGGTGAGGGCACGCGGATCCTGCCCAAGCGCAAGCAACACGGGAACGATCGGATTTGCGGTACTCGTCAGGGCGGCCCCATCCGATGGCCTCGTAAAGGGATCAAATCCAGCGCTGATCCGTGCAAGCGGAGCAAACTCGGGCTGGACGAACGTCGCGGCACAGCACGCTTCGTCCTTTTTGGAATAATCCCCGACAAGGCGAATGGACAGGTCGTCATTGGGTTCGAACAGGAGCTGACCGCGGACCAGATAACGATCGCGATTGTTGATCGTCCCGCCGTTGGTAATATCGTTGTAGAAGCCGTCGCGCTCAAAATACACGCCGTCCACACGCGCAGCTACGGTGTCGCCAAGCGGAGCGTTTATGCCACCTTCGACGCGGATCGCATCATAGTTGCCATAAGTGAAGGCCCCGTATGCGCTGAAATCGAACTCGGGCGGTGCGGTGTAGATATTGATCAGGCCTGCCGATGAGTTCCGCCCGCCCAGAGTACCTTGGGGACCGCGAAGGATTTCGACCCTGTCGATAGGGCCGAGCTCACTCAGGGCGCTTCCCGAACGAGAGCGATAGACTCCATCGACAAAAACCGCGACCGAACTTTCCAGACCAGGGTTGTCGCCGACCGTGCCGATACCGCGAATACGCGCGGAACCGTTAGCTTCGTTGCCGGTGGAAGACACCAGCAGGGACGGTGCAACCTGGTTCAGCTCACGTATGTCGCTGGCGCCCGAATTCTGGAGGGTTTCTCCGGAAACAGCTGACACGGCGACTGGAACATCCGCCAAGACCTGCGATCGCCCTTGCGCGGTAACAATGATTACGTTTTGGTCTTCGACATCGGCCCCTTCAACCAGATCCGCATCGGGTTCGCCAACATCCTGGGCGAAGGCGGCTGTCGGTGTGAAGGCAAGTGCCGCTGCCAATGCACCAAGGGCGCAATGGTGGCGTGATGGAAATCTTTTCATGTGCCTCTCCTCTAAGAATGTGCCCCATCCTAGGCACTAGTCGATGTTAGAAACGATGCCGATAAGCGCGTTTCATTTCAAGACTTGGTAGATGAATTGACGGATTATTTCACATTGTCGACAAGCATGTGGCAAAAATGCCATGCAGGTCACTACATGCAGGTTTCTAGTAGCCAGAAAGCTTGGAAAATCGGTCCTTTAACCAGCTCGACGAACCGAAGCTCTGCTCCAGCACGCGGGCGCGCTTGAGATAGAAGCCGACGTCGTACTCATCGGTCATGCCGATCCCGCCGTGCAGCTGGATGCCCTCGTTTGCCATGGTGTGCATAACGCGGTTGGCTTCCGCCTTGGCGATGGTCGCCGCGCGCGCCACGCCGAAGCCGGCATCGACGGCTTGCAGG